>OCQZ01000014.1_pt1 | contig 46232 bp, 44 predicted proteins | sample 1538921 | NCBI WGS metagenome assembly OCQZ01 (sample SAMN03418269, study PRJEB22391) | human gut metagenome | biome: human-gut; feature: organic feature; material: feces | host: Homo sapiens | place: Tanzania | collected 2013-01 | reverse complement strand
ATTGTTTTTTTTGGAATTTAAAAGGAAAAAGCGTATTTTTGCAAACGATATTAATACGAATAAGGTATGATTGAGCGCATTTTAGAGACAACAATACAAGAAAGACTATGGCAAAGGAAAAGAAGGTTGAACAGATAACCGATATGGAGCAGGATTTTGCCCAGTGGTTTACCGACGTATGCACCAAGGCGGAGCTTGTCGATTACTCCGGGGTAAAGGGACTTTTCGTTCTGCGCCCTTACGGTTACGCCATTTGGGAGAATATTCAGAAGGAGCTTGACAGGATGTTCAAGGCATACGGTCACGAGAACGTGTCCATGCCCATGCTCATCCCCGAAAGCCTGCTGCAGAAGGAAAAGGATCACGTCGAGGGCTTTGCGCCGGAGTGCGCATGGGTCACGGTCGGCGGCAGCGAGGAGCTGCCGGAGCGCCTGTGCATCCGCCCTACCTCCGAGACGCTGTTCTGCGATCATTGGAGCCACACCGTTCATTCGTGGCGTGACCTGCCCATGCTGTACAATCAGTGGTGCAGCGTTCTGCGCTGGGAAAAGACCACCCGTCCCTTCCTCCGCGGCAGGGAATTCCTGTGGCAGGAGGGTCACACCCTCCACGCTACCGAGGAGGAGGCACGAAAGGAGACTCTCCAGCAGCTTGAGGTCTACGCCGACCTGTGCGAAAACTACCTCGCAATGCCCGTCATCCGAGGCAACAAGACCGAGAAGGAGAAGTTTGCCGGAGCGGTCAACACCTACACCATCGAGTGCATGATGCACGACCACAAGGCGCTGCAGTCCGGCACCAGCCACTACTTCGGCACCGGCTTTGCGGAGCAGTTCGGCATCACCTTTACCGATAAGGACAACAAGCTCAAGCATCCGCACCAGACCTCGTGGGGTATGTCCACCCGCATCATCGGCGGCGTCATCATGACGCACGGCGACAACAACGGTCTCGTGCTGCCTCCGAGGATCGCACCCGTGCAGGTCATCGTCGTTCCCGTTGCACAGCACAAGCCCGGCGTGACCGAGAAGGCGACCGAACTTTACGAGGCGCTTTGCGCCCACGGCGTGCGCTGTAAGATCGACCTGAGCGACAACAGCCTCGGCTGGAAGTGCGCTCAGTACGAGATGAAGGGCGTTCCCCTGCGCATCGAGCTTGGACCCCGAGACATCGAAAACGGAGTCTGCGTTGCGGTGCGCCGTGACAACGGCGAAAAGCTCAGCGTTGCCATCGACGAGCTTTGCGACAGGATCGACGGTCTGCTCGACGACGTTCAGCAGGGCCTTTTCGACAAGGCAAAGAAGAATCTCGACAGCCACATTTTCGAGGCTCACTCTCTCGAAGAGGCGAAGCGTCTCCAGTCGGAAAACGGCGGTTTTATAAAGACGATGTGGTGCGGCGAGCTTGCGTGCGAGCTGAAGATGAAGGAGGAGGCGGGAATGTCGAGCCGCTGCATCCCCTTCGAGCAGGAGGACCTCGGCGACACCTGCCCCATCTGCGGCAAGAAGGCAAAGCACATGATCTACTGGGGCGTAGCGTACTGATAAGAGGAGAGGCAACATGAGAAAACGCATAATTGCGCTGCTGCTTGCGCTTGTGCTTGCGCTCTCTCTGTGCGCCTGCGCAGGAGACGGCGACGGTGAAAAGTCCGAGAAAAAGGAAAAGACCGCCGACGATTGCGCCGAAGCGCTGTACGTTGCCGCACTCACAAGAATGAGCAAGCATTACGAGTTCGGCATAGAGATATACAGACCCGACTACAACGGCGACGGGACGGCTGACTGGCTCATAAAATTTGTGGGCGAGTATCAGCCGCTGTGGGTGCTTTTTGAGGGTGGAAAGCTTGACGAGAACCCCAAGGTCTTTTTCAATTGGGGCGCCGCCGGAGAGCTTAAAATGTACACTTCAAAGACAAACGGCGGTTTGTATGTTGAGAACTCATACAAGGTGCTCACTCACGGCTATGAGAGCCTTTTCAGGTTCGACGGCGAAGCGCAGGACTACGATTTTTATATGTCGTATGAGTCGCCCAACGGAGTGGAAGAGGAGACCGTCTACGACTATACGCAAAGCGACGGCGACGGCGGCATGACCGAGGTCTCCGAGGAGGAGTACGAGAATGCGCTCGATAAGCTGCGTCTTGAGGAGCTTCAGGGCGGCGACACGAGCTTTGATAAATACCTCGGCGCTCCGGAGGACAAGCTTCTCGGGATTTCAAAGCGCATCAGAGAGCTGCCCTTTACCTCAAACTGCGCCCTGAGAGACATTGACGACGACGGCGAAAAGGAGCTTATCTTTGACACCGAGACCGGCGAAGATGCCGACGGGACCGTCGCTCCGACCGGCATTGCCTATGTCACTTACGAGTGCGGAAACGAAGGGCGTACGGAATACGGACTATCGGTTTTCAGCGAAGCACTGTCGCTTGCTTTTGACCCCGGCGTCGCAGCGCAGCGCCTCTCGCTATATGAGCGCCCCGAAACGGAGCATAGCTCTGAACAGACGAATAAAACCACATCGGAGGAATCGCAGGAGCTCTTTAACGCAATGCTCGGAGAGTGGCACAATCTCGAAACCGATGCAACTATCTACCTCCAAGCGAACGGAGATGTCTGCAACGAATTTGCGCCGATGGGAATATGGTACCTTTGTTCCGACGGCACAGTGTATTCGGATGGGCTTTCTTATGAGGGCAACTATACGGTAAGATTCAGCTATGACGAGGTCGAAGGTCGTGAATGTATGACGCTCGAAAACGATCAGCATATTATAAAGCTATATAGGTGAAATAAAAGCAAAGAAGCATCGCTCGGTGAGCGATGCTTCTTTGTTTTACTTCTCCGGGACGAGGGGGAGGGTGATCGTCTTTACTTTTGCGTCCGGGTTTGTGCCGTCGCCGTCGACAAACTCGACCGAGAGCGACGTTCCGTCCTCGCTTAACTCGGCGGCGGTCACGAAGATCTGCCACGAATCGCTCTCGACCGGAGTTTCAAAGCGGTAGCCCGACTCGTCGAAGATGCTGCGCACGACCATGATGTGTCCGTTGTCGTAGGCGTTGTAGGCGACCAGCTCGCCGTCGCTCCAGAATGCGTTCATAAACGACTCCGACGCCTTGCCGTTTTTGAGGTCGTAGTACCTCGTCCAGCTATGCCCGTCGTCTGTAAAGCGGATGCCCGCCAAAGCTTCGCTCACCTGCGAGACCTTCGGCATCTCGGCGCAGAAGGCGCTCTCTATCGTCTTGCCGTCGAGGTCAAAGACCGTGTAGCGGTACTTGACGTTTTCGCCGTCTACCACCGCCTCGACGGTGAATGTGTCGGTCGAAACGAGGGTGCGGCTGTTCTCAACGTCCTTTGTCTGAACGGGAGGCTCTGCGCCCTGCGTGCAGGCGCAAAGCAGAAGGACGCACAAAAGCAGCGGAGCAATAAGCTTTTTCATTCGTTTACCTTCCTTTCATATCGCATGAAGCGGTAGCCGACGCCGTTTTCCTCAAGCGGCTCTCCGGCGTCCGCAAGGTACCAGTCCCCGCTCTCGTCGAGTGCGGGAAAGTATGCGTCGGACTTCGGCGCAAGCTCTATTTTAGTCACAAACACCCGGTCTATATACGGGAAAAACTCACGGAACACGCTCGCCCCGCCCAAAACGACGCAGTCGCCGTTCCCGATAAGCTCCAGCGCATCGGCGACGCCGTGGACGACCTCGGCTCCGGGGATCTCGATGCTCTGACGGGTGACAACAATATTGCGGCGACCCTTGAGCGGCCTGCCGCCGGGGAAGTCCTCAAGCGTCCTGCGCCCGACAAGCACGGTCCTGCCACGTGTCAGCTCGACAAAGTGCGCCCTGTCCGCCTTGATGACGACGGGCTGCGTCCCCTCAAAGCCGATGCCCCAGTCACTGTAGACCGCAACTATCGCATCCATGCTCTCACCTCACAGCGCAACGGGGATCTTGCCCGAAAAGTCCGAGTATTCATAGCCCTCGACCTTGAAGCTGTCCCTCGTGAATTTGTAAAAATCGGTGACATCGGGGTCAATGACGAGCCTCGGTGCGGGCTTCGGCTCGTTTGCGATTATCTCCTCGATCATGGGAACGTGGCGGTCGTAGATGTGCGCATCGGCGATGACGTGGACAAACTCGCCGGGCTTTAAGCCCGACACCTGCGCCATCATGCAGGTCAGCACGGAATACTGCACGACGTTCCAGTTGTTTGCCGCCAGCATATCCTGCGAGCGCTGATTTAAGATCGCATTGAGCCTGTCCCCAGTGACGTTGAAGGTCATGGAGTATGCGCAGGGGTAAAGCGCCATTTCGCTCAGATCGGCATGGTTATATATGTTCGTGATGATCCTGCGTGAAGCCGGGTTGTGCTTTAGGTCCCAAAGCACACGGTCGACCTGATCCATATCGCCCTCTTTGTAGTGGTGCTTAACGCCGAGCTGGTAGCCGTAGGCCTTGCCGATGCTGCCGTTTTCGTCCGCCCAAGCGTCCCACACACGGGTGCGAAGCTCGTTTACGTTGTTGCTCTTTGCCTGCCATATCCACAGAAGCTCGTCAATGGCGCTCTTCCAGAAGGTGCGGCGTATGGTGAGGATGGGGAACTCCTCGGAGAGGTCGTAGCGGTTTACGATGCCGAATCTTTTCACCGTATGCGCCGCCTTGCCGTCCTCCCAGCGGGGGCGCACCTGAAGCTCCGTGTCCCATGTCCCGTTATCGAGAATGTCTCTGCAATTTGCAATGAAAATTTCGTCAGCTTTGCTCATGGTTTTCCCTCCCGTGCAAAATCACTTACATTTATATCACATAAACAGGCACCGTGTAAATAGCCGAAGAATAGGATGTTTTTGTGAAGCACAAGGAGGTGACGCTTATGAATTACGTTCTCATAGGCGGCGACGCAAGGATGCAGAGCCTGTACCGCCGCCTTAAAAGAGACGGCGAGAGCGTTTTCTGCTATGCAATGGAAACGGCGCCGCTGCCGGACGGGGCAAAATGCACGGAGCTTCCCAAGAGCGCCGACGTCTACGTTCTGCCGCTGCCGTCCGAGAAGCGGCGGGGGCATATAAACGCACCGTTTTGCCCCTCGCCGCCGGAGACGGCACGGCTCTTTGCCGAGCTGCCGCAGGGTGCGCTCGTCTGCGGCGGCAAGGTGAGTGCGGAAATGCGTGAGACGGCGGAAATGTTCGGCATACGCCTGTACGACTGTATGCTGCTGCCCGACTTCGTCGTCGGCAATGCGGCGATAACCGCCGAGGCTGCGGTGTCGCTGCTCATGGAGGCGACGCCCGACTGCATTGCGGGCAAGCGCATACTCGTCCTCGGCAGGGGACGCATAGGAAAGCTCCTCGGCGATAAGCTGCGGGCGCTCGGCGCCGAGGTGTGGGTCATGTCGGGAAACCCCGAAGCGGCGGCGCTCGCACAGGCGCTCGGCTTCGGCGTGCTGCCGAAGGGCGGCGGCACGTCGGGCTTTTGCATGGCGGTGAACACCGCTCCGGCGATGACGCTCTCCCCCTCTCAGCAGCGGGGATTTGACGCAGGCTGCGTGCTTTTGGAGCTTGCGTCCGTACCGGGCTTTGACCCCGACGAGACGGCGCACTGCCGGCTCATAAATGCGCCGGGGCTGCCGGGGAAGTATGCGCCCGACGCCTGCGGCGAGCTGCTGCGCAATGCGGTAAATTTGATCGTAAAGGAGCATATGCAATGAACAAAAAGCGTTTGGGGGTAGCCCTTTGCGGCTCCTACTGCACATACGGAAAGCTCTTTCCCGCACTGGAAGGGCTTGCGGAGGAATACGAGCTTGTGCCGATAATGAGCGACACCGCCGCCGAAACGGACAGCCGCTTCGGAACGGCGGCGGAGCATTTGTCAAGGCTCTCGGAATTGTGTAAAGCGATTCCCGTGACGGACATCGTTTCGGCAGAACCCTTAGGTCCCGCCCTGCCGATGGACGCACTTTTGATCGCGCCCTGCACCGGAAACACAATGGCAAAGCTTGCGCACGGGATAAGCGATTCCTCGGTCACGATGGCGGCGAAGGCGCACCTGCGAAACAACAAGCCCGTCGTTGTTGCGTTTTCCACGAACGACGGACTGTCCGGCTCGCTTAAAAACATAGCGGAGCTGTTAAATCGCAAGAACTATTACTTTGTGCCGTTTCGCCAGGATTCGCCGGAGGCTAAGCCGAACTCGCTCGCCTCGGACTTTTCGCTCATTCCGCAGACGCTCGCCGAGGCGCTTTCCGGTCACCAGCTCCAGCCCCTCGTCCTCGGTCCGGATTAAAAATGCTCACCCGCTTGTCTGCGGGTGAGCATTTCGCATATCACTTTCCGCCGAGGTTGCGGCGAGCGGCGTCAAAGCGCTTTTTCGCCTCCTCGTACTCACGGCGGGCACGCAGAAGCTCATCGTTTCGCGCGTTTTCCTCCATGCGGGTCGCTTCCTCGTTTAAGCGCCGGGTCTCGGCGGCAAGCTCCTCAAGGCTCATTTCGCCGCCCTCGGTCTTTGCGGTCGCTTTCGCCTTTGCGGGCTTTTCCTCGACGGCGGGTGCGGGCTCCTTTTCGGGAGCCGGTTCCTCGACCTCGACGGGCGCTTCCTCAATGTCGCCTTCGCCCTCTTCGGGGGCGATGCCCAAAAGCACCTTGTTGTAAACGCTGCGGCACAGCAGCGCAAGTGCGGCGGTACACAGAGCTGCGACGGCGGCGATAAGCAGCGCCGTGGATTGCAGCCTGCCGTCTCCCACAACGTTGCCGAGCTTATCCATGTAGAAGTACGCAAAGCTGCGGCTGCCGTTTACGAGACCGTAGATCATAAAGCCGACCGACAGCGCCGCCGCTGCGACGGAGGCTATTGCGCAGGTCGCAAGTCTTACGCCCGTGGGGGTGAGCGAGGCTATGATGCCCGTAACGCCTGCTGCGGCGCAGACGGCGCAGGCGGCGATGAGCATGACGTACAGCCGCTGGCGCACGGTCATCTCGGCGTTTACGCCGTCCTTGTTGCTTTCGATGAAGCTCCTTGCGGCTTCAACGACGCTGCGGTAGTCGCTCTCGTCCTCGACCTGCTCTGCGATGCCGGGTATCTTCATAAGCTCGGCAACGCCCGCCTTGACCTTGGACTCGGCGTCGTCGTACGCCTTGAGATCGTCGAGCGCACCCTGAAGATTCTCGACGCTCTCGCTCACGGTGCGGCGTCCGGCGTCAAGCTCCGCCTTGGCGGAGTTGAGCCTGCTCTTGCCCTCGTCGAGCTGAGCCTTGCCCTCGTCGAGCTGAGCCTTGGCAGCGTCGAGCTGCTTCTTGCCCTCGTCGAGCTGCACCTTGGCGGCGGCAAGCTGCTTTTCTCCGTCGGCTATCTGCTTCTCGGCATCGGCTATCTGAACGTTTGCGTCGGCAAGCTGCTGCTGTCCGGCTTCGTAAGCCTCAAGCACCGCCTCCACGCTGTCGTAGCCGTAGCGGCGTGCGATGGGGTCTGCGAGGAATCTCGTATGCTCGTAGACCTTGCCGTTTGCGAGGTCGACGTAGATCTTCAGCTCGTTGTACGCCGGGGTCGCCTCGTCGAGCTTTTTCTGTCCGGCGTCACGCTGAGCCTTGGCTTCGGCAAGCTGAACTTTGCCCTCCTCAAGTCTTTCGCAGGCGTTGTTGTACTCGGCGAGCTTCTCGTCGTACAGCGCCTTGGCGGCGTCGTACTGAGCCTTGCCCTCGTCGTACTCCTTCTGCCCGGCGTTGAGCTTATCTTTTCCCGCCTCGTACTGACGCTCGCCATTGGCAAGCTTGCTGCCGCCGATCTGTTCGACGACGGAGCCTTCGGCGGCTTCGAGAAGGTCCTGCTTGCGCTGCTCCTCCTCCGCCTCAAGCTCGGTTACGCCCTTTTCCGTCTCGTCGGCTATCTGGGCGACGACCTGCCGCTGGTTGTTGGTATAGCGGACTATTGCGGATATGTCGTCAAGTCCGACGGCTCCGGCATAAATGCCGAATATCGCCGCCAGCACCAGACACACGCTTATTACCGTCAGCAATGTTCTTTTCATTTCACGTTTCCTTTCACCGTCCGGCAGCCGCCTTGTTTTCCCCCGGCGGCAGAGCCTTTTTCTTTTTCAGCCATAGCCGCAGCCTCAAAGTCGCCCTCGAATCTCGGCGGGACTCTGAACTTCAGCTTCTTTGCGATCTTGGTTTTGTGTATGAGCTTATCTCCCCAGATAAGCACCTGCGGCAGCACGAACATGACCAGCACGAGGGAAATTGCGGTTCCTCTGCCGAGGGCGATGCCGATACCGGAGGTAGTCGGCTCGCTCGTCATGATGCCGATGAGCAGACCTGCGCAGGCGAGTATGCTGCCGGAGGTCACGAGCGTCGGCAAAGCGCCGTTTAATGCACCGATGACGGCTTCCTTTCGGTCGAGACGCTCCCTCAGCTCAAGGTAGCGGTTGGACACGACTATCGCATAGTCGATGTTTGCGCCCATCTGAATGGAGCTTACGATAAGGTAGCCGACGAAGAATATCGAAGTCCCCGTAAAGTAGGGGATGGTAAAGTTGAGCCAAATGCTGCCCTGAATGACGCCGATGAGCAGGAAGGCAAGACCCACGGAGCGGAAGGTAAAGACGATGACCAGCACGACAAACAGCAGCGACAGCAGCGTCGTCATAAGCTGATCTCCGCCGAAGGAGGAGGCGCAGTCCCTTGCGCAGGTGGCGTTGCCGGTGACGTACACGTCGCCGCCGTAGTAGCTCTCGGCGATGTTGTGTATCTCGGTCACGAGGTCGTATGACTCCTGACACTCAACGGGCAGGTCGGCGTAAACAAGCATACGGTGGTACTTTTTGCCCTCAAGCTGCTTTTTGGCGTCCGTGAGCTGACCGTAGAGGCTGTCGATAAGCGCCCTGTTGTCGTCCCCGACATCGACCACGCCCTCGTCCACGACCTGACGCAGGAAGAGGAACAGATCGACGAGCGGGACCTTGTACTCGTGCAGTGCTTCAAGGTCGTCGAAGTCGGAGTTGCTTGCGGCGTAGTAGGCAAACAGCGCCGTGGCGCTCGTCTCGTCAAGCCCCGCAAGAGACGAAAACTCGTCGATGCTGATCTTGTCGCCGAGACGGTAGCCGTCCATGACCTCGACCCCGGCAAGACCGAGCGTGGATTTGACGTCTTTAAGCTGCGATATCTCGTCGAGCATCTTCGACTCGGTGTCGTAGTCGCCCGCCGGGACGACGAGCGCCATGAGATTTTCCTCGCCGAAGCGCTCGGATATCTGCTGCTTCTGCTCCTGTGTCTCGTTCAGGTTGACGGGCAGGCAGCCGTAGTAGTTATATGCAAGGGGGCTTTGACTTGAGAAGTAGAAGCCCGCCACTATCAAGAGGACGAACAGCGGCGGCACAATGTTCCTTGTTTTCCACGCAAAGCGACCCACGCCGGAGATGTTCGGGATAAAGCTGCGGTGCCGTGTTTTCTCAATGAAGCGGGAGAACACCATGATGATGCCCGGCATGAGCAGGAACACGGAAAGCATTGAAAATACAATGGATTTTATAAGCACTCTGCCGAGGTCGTAGCCCATGCGGAACTCCATGAAGGTCATGGCGAGCAGACCGCCGATGGTCGTGAGGCTGCTTGCGGAGATCTCCGGGATCGCCTTGCTGAGCGCCTTGACCATTGCGTCTCTCGGCGCTAAGAGCCTTCGCTCCTCGGCATAGCGATTGCAGAGGATGACTGCGTAGTCGATGGCGAGCGCAAGCTGCAAAATGAGCGTTACGGAGTTCGAGACGTAGGATATGGTGCCGAACCACCAGTTGGTACCCATTTGGAGCAGCGCCGCAGCGCCGAAGGTTATGAGCAGCACGGGCACCTCGCCGAAGCTGCGGGAGGTCAGGAGCAGCACGCCGATGACGATGATGACCGCAACGATGCCGACGTACAACATCTCCTCGATGATGCTCTGCGCAATGTCCTCGCCGACGGAGCTTGAGACGGCGTATTCGCCGTAGGCTCCGGCGATGTCCTTGAGGTCGGAGAGGGCGTTTATGCTGACCTTGTCGTCCTCGGCGCCGGTGAAGGTGACGTCGAAAAGAGCGGCTCTGTCACGGTAGTGCGCCTTTGAGTCGTCAAAGCTCACGGACTTCACGCCCTCGACCGCCGCCATGTCCTCCGCCATGCTCTGCGCACGCTCAAGACTGATGTTTTCGACCATTATCCTTGCGGTGCCGAAGGTGTAAAACTCGCCCTCCATCGCCTCGATGCCCTGACGGGTCTCGGTCTCCTCGGAGAGGAAGTAGGAAATGTTGTCCTCGACGCCGACGAGCTTTGCCGTGAATACGCAGCTTATGCCGACGAGGATGAACAGTGCGATAATGAGTTTTCTTTTATCTACGATAAATGCGGCAAGAGCCTCCATGCCGCTGTGCTTTTTCTGCATATGTCAGTCCCCTCATGCTTGTTAGACATATATAATCAATTATATATTGTAAGACAAATACCATTTTTACGCAAGGGAAATGTGCGGCAAAATTGTTAACGGTTCGTCAATTTTTCTTGAACGAAACGCCGTATGGCGTTATAATGCGGGAACAGGGGGGTGAGCGCTTGCTGAAGCTGCTTATCGGAATTTTCATAAAAGGCAAAGACAATGTGGATGATCCGCAGGTGCGCAAGGCATACGGAAGCCTGTGCAGCATTTACGGCATCCTGCTTAATCTGCTGCTGTTTGCGGGCAAGTACGCAGCCGGAGTCGTTTCCGGCTCCATCGCCGTCACGGCGGACGCCTTCAACAACCTCTCGGACGCAGGCTCCTCCGGCGTGTCGCTTTTGGGCTTTCGGCTCTCCGGCAAGAAGCCGGACACCGACCACCCCTTCGGTCACGGCAGGATAGAGTACATATCGGGGCTTGTCATTGCGGCGCTCATACTTATAATGGGCGCAGAGCTGTTCATAAGCTCCGCAGAAAAGGTGATGCACCCGCAGCCTGCGGAGTTTTCGTGGCTCACCGTCGGGATACTGCTTGCCTCCGTTCTGGTTAAGCTGTATATGTTTTTCTACAACCGCTCCATCGGACGCAGGATATCCTCCTCGGCGATGGTCGCCGCCGCTGCCGACAGCCTTTCGGACTCGGTATCGACGCTCGTCGTTTTGGTCTCGACTCTGCTTCTGCACTTTGCCGGCGTGAATATCGACGCCTATGCCGGTTTGATGGTTGCCTGCTTCATACTCTACACCGCAGGCAGCGTTGCAAAGGACACGATAAGCCCGCTTTTGGGTCAGGCACCCGATCCGAAGCTTGTCGACGCCATTGCCGAGATCGCACAGAGCGATCCGCATATTCTCGGCATCCACGACCTCATTATCCACGACTACGGTCCCGGACGCAGGATGGTGTCGCTGCACGCCGAGGTGGACGGCAAGGGCGATTTCTTCGAGCTGCACGACATCATCGACCAAACGGAGCGCAGGCTAAAAGCCGAGCTCGGCTGCGACGCCGTTATACACATGGACCCGGTCGTCACCGACGACGAGGCGGTCAGCCGCAAGCGTGAGCTGCTGCACGATATAATACGGGACTTTGACCCTGAGCTGTGCTTCCACGACTTCCGCATGATAGAGGGTCCGAGCCACACGAATCTCGTGTTCGAGGTCGCCGTGCCTCCCGGCTACAAGCTGAGCAAAAGCGAGCTTAAACGCCGCCTGACGGAGGAGATCGAGAGCCGCCTCCCCGATCACTACTGCGTCATGACCGTGGAGGACGCATACGTCACGCTAAAGGAGAACAGCAATGAAAACAGAAATACGAGCGGTTGAGACGAAAAAGCGTCTGCCGCTGCCCGCATATTCGATCCTGCCGCTTGTAGTCACGGTCATATGTCATACCCTGTGCTACACCGGCAGCAAGCTCATAAACGTACATTTTCCGCACCACGAAATAAACTCCGCACTTGACGCCGCCATTCCGCTCGTGCCGGAGTGGGTCATCGTGTACGTCGGGACCTTCTTTTTCTGGATGGTCGGGCTTGTAATGATAATGCGTGAGGATAAGGCGCTGTGCTATGAGCTGTTTTCGGCGCTCGTCATTTCGTATGCCGTATGCTTTGTCATTTTCCTCGTCTACCCCACGACGATGGAGCGTCCGGAGCTTAGCGGGTCGGGCTACGCCTCTCAGCTTCTCGGCGTGCTGTGGCAGCTCGATACGCCGACGAATCTGTTTCCGTCCATGCACTGCCTGCTGAGCTGGCTGGTTTTCCGTGCCTCGCTGCGCTGCAAAAAGACGAACACCTTCTTTAAGGTCTTCTCCTTTGTCGCCTCGGTATTGATATTTGCCTCCGTCGTACTGGTGAAGCAGCACGTTTTTGCCGATATAATCGGCGGCGTTTTCTTTGCGGAGCTGGTGCTGTTCCTTGCGAAAAAGCTTCACGGCGAAAATTTTTTCTACAATATTGAAAAAAAGCTATTGAAAAAATCCCTGTAAAATGTTATGCTAAATAAAAAAGGGCAAAATGTATAGTTCTTGATTTTTTTCGGCAAAAAATATGGGGGTTTCAAAATGGAGAAAACAAGTAACAAAAACGGGCTGAAGATCGTTCTGGCACTTATCGTGACGGTTGCGCTTGCCGTGGGACTGCTGCTTACGCTTTCCTCCTGTTCGGACAACGACGAGAAGGGCGCTTCCGCCTCGATCCCTGAGGTCAAGGATGCGACCGACGATATTGGCGAGGGCGCAGACGCAGCGCAGGTCCCGGCAAGCTCCGGCACTCCGTCCGGCAGCACGCCGACGGGCGGCGGCAACGGCGGCAACGGCAGCACCGGAAGTACCGGCAGCGCACCCGCAGGCGGCGATCAGGCGAGTCTTGAGGAGTGGATAGACTACCTCAAGGACTACGACAAGAACGTCGAAAACGGCGTGGAGTCCGCAACGGACGACTTTACCGACATGATCGGCAGCGTCGGCGATTCCATGGCAAACGGCAACTACGGTGAGGGCGCACAGGAGTTCACCGACGGACTCAAGGATTACGTCGGCGACATTTTCGGCAGCCTGACTCCGTGATACGGTAAAACAAAAAGACTTGGAAATACACTGTATTTCCAAGTCTTTTTAATCTTTTCTGCTGCGCTGCGGCGGTTTTGGCGTTTGGGCTTTCGGCAGCCCGGCTCACATTGACAGCTCAAGACGCAGCGTCGATTTTGGCTTTCGGCAAATTAAAATACGCCGAGGGATTTGAACAGCATCGCCCAGCCGAACATGGTAAAGCAGCACAGGGCGCTCGTTGCGACGACGATGTCGCCTGCAAGCTCCGCATCGCCGCCCATCTGCTGCGCCATGGTGAACGAGGCGATGGCGGTCGCAGAGCCGAAGATGGCGATCATTCCGGCAAACTCCACGCCCCGCACGCCGATGAGCATTGCGGCGGTGAGCGCAAGTCCGGGGATGACGACGAGCCTGCCGAGGCAGACCTGCACAAGCTCCTTTGCGTAGCGCCGCAGACCGTCGAACTTAAAGAATGCGCCGAGCAAAAACAGCAGCATGGGATTCGTTGCGGCGGCGACCTGACTTGCCGTGCTTTCGAGGAAGGACGGCAGCTTTATCCCCGTGAACAGGAACACAAGACCGACGGCGGTGCCGACGATGAGAGGGTTTTTTACAATATCAAGCAGAAGCCTGCCGATGCCGGGACGCCGCCCGTTCATGACCTCAAGCGTTATGACAGCAAGGACGTTGAACATCGGGACGACGACGGAGATGAGCAGAACGACGGGGCCGAGGTCTGCACCCTCGACGAGCGAGGACGCAAGCGGCAGCCCGATTATGACGAAGTTTGAGCGGTAAAGCCCCTGCACCATGACGCTTTGCCGCTCCTTTTCCTTTTCGGTCAGCAGAACATAGCCTAACGAAAGAAAGTACACGGCGAGCACCGTTCCTGCGGCAAAGAGGAGCAGCTTCGGCTGCAAAACGCTTGAAACGTCGGACTTATAAATGCTGTTAAACAGCATGATCGGCATGAACCAGCGAAACATCAGCTTGTTGAGTCCCGGCACGCTTTCACGCTTCACTGCGCCGCAGCAGCGTGCGGCATAGCCGAGCGCCATGATGAGGAATATCGGCAGTACAGCGTTTATACAGACCTTGAACGCACTCATTTTTTGCGCTTCTCCAGCTTGTGCTTTTTACCGTCGGGGGTCACGAGGTAGGTGTTGTCAAGGACCTGCTTTGCGCCCTCACGCCATTCGGCTATGTACTCACGGCGCAGAGCGTCACGCTCCGACAGCTCCTCGGCGGTGAGCGCACGCTCCTTTGCGAGCTTTGCCAGCTCGTTGATTCTGTTAAGCTTTGAATTTTCCATTATTCCATACTTCCGAGTTCGTCAAGAGTTTTTTCAAATGCGGGGATGAAATGCTCAAGGAAATAGTCCGCCTCCGGCAGAGCGTAGTCCCGGATCGCCGAAAGCGTCTGCTTTTCGGCGGAGAGAAATTCGTTGTTGCCCGCCTTGCGCTCCTCAATGCATTTTATGTAGGCGCTGAGCTTGTCTGCGGCCTTAACAACAGCGTGGCAGCGCTTCTCGGTCTCGCCCGTTAATATAGGCTCATAGGCATGCCGAAGCTCCTCCGGCAGCATATTCAAAAGCTTTTCACAGGCGAGCGCCTCGACCTTGCGATATGCTCCCGTTATCTCGCTGTCGTGGTACTTTATCGGAGTGGGAAGGTCGCCCGTTAAAATCTCGGATGCGTCGTGGAACAGGGCAACGGCGGCGCAGGCGTCGGGGTCGCAGTCCTTTCCGAACACGTCCCGTGAGATGACGCCGAGGGCGTGGGCGATGACCGCCACCATGTGGCTGTGTTCTTGGACGTTTTCCTGTATCGAGTTGCGCATAAGGCTCCAGCGCTGGATGTAGCGCATGCGGGATATGAGCGCAAAAAAGTCGTTGTTCATAAATTGCTCCTTGTCGAATAAAAAGCCGAACCTCGGTTCGGCTTTTGTGCTGTATCAGAAATCGGCGTTGCCGGTGGTGCGGGGGTGCAGCTCCACGTCGCGGATGTTCGACACGCCGGTGAGGTACATGACCATGCGCTCAAAGCCGAGACCGAAGCCTGCGTGACGGCAGGAGCCGTAGCGGCGCAGGTCGAGGTACCACCAGTAGTCCTCCTCCTTGAGTCCGAGCTGTGCCATGCGCTCGGTGAGAACGTCGAGACGCTCCTCACGCTGAGAGCCTCCGATTATCTCGCCGATGCCGGGGACGAGGCAGTCCGCTGCGGCGACGGTCTTGCCGTCGTCGTTCAGACGCATATAAAACGCCTTGATATCCTTGGGATAGTCGGTGACGAATATGGGCTTTTTAAAGACCTCCTCGGTGAGGTAGCGCTCATGCTCGGTCTGAAGGTCGATGCCCCACTTGACGGGGTAGTCAAACTTCTTGCCGGACTTTATGAGTATATCGACCGCATCGGTGTAGCTCACTCTGCCGAAGTCGTTGGACACGACGTTGTGCAGCCTGTCGAGCAGACCCTTGTCGACGAAGGAGTTAAAGAACTCCATCTCCTGCGGGCATTTTTCGAGAACGCTGTTTATGATGTACTTGACCATCGCCTCGGCGGTGTCCATGTAATCGTAGAGGTCGGCAAACGCCATCTCCGGCTCTATCATCCAGAATTCCGCCGCATGACGCTGGGTGTAGCTGACCTCGGCACGGAAGGTGGGCCCGAAGGTGTACACGTCGCCGAACGCCATTGCAAAGTTCTCCGCATTGAGCTGACCCGAAACGGTGAGGTTGGTCGCCTTGCCGAAGAAGTCCTTGCTGTCGTCGACCGTGCCGTCGTCCTTCAGGGGGAGGTTGTTGAGGTCAAGAGTCGTCACACGGAACATCTCGCCTGCGCCCTCGCAGTCGGAGCCGGTTATGATGGGCGTGTGGATATACATAAAGCCTCTGTCACGGAAAAACTCGTGGACCGCCTGCGCTGCGACGCTTCTCACTCTGAAGGTCGCACTGAACAGATTCGTCCTCGGACGCAGGTGCTGGATGGTGCGCAGAAACTCGACGCTGTGGCGCTTCTTCTGGAGAGGGTAGTCGGGGGAGGAGGCACCCTCAAGCACGACCTCGTCCGCTTTAAGCTCAAAGGGCTGCTTTGCGTCCGGCGTAAGCACGAGGCGGCCGTGCGCAATGAATGCGGCGCCGACGTTCTGACGGGCGATCTCGTCGTAATTGCTCAGCTTCTCACGTTCGAGAACTATCTGAAGGCTTTTGAAGCAGGAGCCGTCGTTAAGCTCGATAAAGCCGAAATTCTTCATGTCACGGATGGTGCGGGCCCAGCCGCAGACCGTTATTTCCTTATCGCCGAAGCTCTGTGCGTCGGCATAGATGTGCGCTATCTTAGTGTGTTTCAATGTGAACACTCCCGTCAATAAATGATTTGAATATTTTATACTATTTTGTCCGCCATTTCAAGATAAAATGACTATTTTCCGAATTGGGTCGCATATCCGCAGCGGCGGCAAAGCTCCTCTGCGGGCTTTCGTGCGGAAAAGCCGTCGTAAATGGAGCGGGCCTTCTCGCCGGAGACGATGTCGGAAAGCGGCGTTGTCAGCAGGTTTCCGAGCGCAAGCTCCCCGTCGGCATCGAGACAGCAGGGTACGACCGTGCCGTCGCACAAAACGCCGACGTGGTCACGCAGACCCCGGCAAAACTGCACCCCGCACTCGTCTGCACTCATGTCGGGCCACTCGAAAATGTCCGCATTTTCAAGGAAAACGCCGTCTTTGAGCTTCACGCTCCCCGGACGCCTCGTGTCCTCAAAGGACGCACCGTGCCGTCGGAGAAAGTCGAGTATCTCGCCGTTTTTGGAGTTCTTGCCGCCGCCGTTCCAAAGCCGCAGCGCACAGATGACGCCCTCGGCGGAGAGCCTTTCGCACAGGCTCCACACGGAATTGAGGTACTGCATAAGCCCCTCGCCGCCGTTTTCCTCAAAGCTGTGCAGCGATACGCTGAGCTTATACAGCCTGTCGCCGGAAAGAAGCTCGCCCCGTGCGTCCGATAGGCTGCCGTTTGTCGTTATGCAGACCTTGAGCCCCTCCTCCTTCGCAATGTCGAGGATGGTTTCAAGCTCCGGGTGCAGCAGAGGCTCGCCCATAAGGTGCAGACAGATGTAGCGGGTATGCCCACGGAGTCCTGCGCAGATGCGCCGAAACTCGTCGGGCGACATGAAGCGCTTTTCACGCTTCGTACCGTGGCAGAAGCCGCAGCTTTTGTTGCAGACGTTCGTTATCTCAACATAGACTCTGGAAAACATTCCTGCGCTCCGTTCTTGACGCCGTAGCCTGCGGCCTTTATTGCAGCGGCGGCGAGTATGGCAGTGGGGTCTATAAAGCGGTAGCCGCCGACGCCCTCGAATGCGATGGGCAGCTCCGTGCAGCCGAGGACGAAGCCCTGCGCACCCTCGGCGCTCATGGCGTCGAGCGCGGGGAAAAGTCGTTCGTGCGTGGGTGTAAGTCCGGATTTTACCTCGTCGTATATAAGACGCATGACCTCCGCCTGACCCTCGGCGTCGGGGCGAAGAAGCCTGATGCCGTACTTTGCGAAGGCACGGTCGATAAAGTCCGTTTTTACGCTGCCGTCGGTTGCGAGAAGCCCCACGCAATCAAAGCCCGCCTCCTTCACGGCGGCGGCGGTCTCCTCCGGCATACTCAGAAGCGGCACGGCGCAGGAGGAGGCTATCTCCTCATGGAAGTAATGTCCCGTGTTGCAGGGCATGATAAGAACATCCGCTCCCGCCGCTTCGAGCCGATGCGCCGCAGCGCAGATGAGCGGCACGGGGGATTCGCCGCCGTAAAGAATGGCGTCGGTACGGTCGGGGATGGAGGGGTCGTTGTCGATGAGGACGTGTATATGCTCACGGTCGGAGTCGGCGTCGGTCAGGGACACGAGCTTGCGGAAAAGATCGGCGGTCGCCATGGGTCCCATGCCGCCGATGATCCCGATAACTTTTTTGCCGTTTATCATTAAGGATCACCTTTTGATGCCTGCCCGATGCAAAATAAGGGCAGACCAAATCAGAATAATATATTGTAGCACAGCGGGGCGTGATTTTCAACGTTTAACGAAAGCCCGACGAAAAAGCGCAAAAAAGCATTGTTCACGACAGAGATATATGGTATATTGTATTGTTGTAATTCCGCACTTTACAAAAGGAGGCGGCAAATTTTGAGCGAAGAGTTCAACATTGACGATATTATTGCCGAAGAAAAGGCGCTTGAGGCTGCCGAGGCCGAGAAAAAGGCAAAGGCTGCCGCAGCGAGAGCGGCGGCGGAGCGATCCGCCGCAAAGAAGGCCCGTGTCGTAATGGGAATTTACGACGAGGAGGCAAAGGAAAAGCCTGTCGAAAAATCGAAGGACGAAGGGCCCGCCGAGCCGGAAAAGCCCGCCGAGCCGAAAAAGAAAAAATCAAAGAAGGATAAGCCTGAGGGCAAAAAGAAGCTGCCCAAGTGGGCGGTCGTTTTGCTCTGCGTCATTGCGGCGCTGGCGATAATTGCCGTGTTCGTAGTGTTCGTGATCTATGGCGGCTTCCGCCTGTGGGTCTGCGCCGAGCTTGGCGACGGTGCGCCCGACGCATCGGCGTTTCTTAAAGACGGCGGCAAGGCAAGCTACGTCACAAAGCCCGACGTGAGCTTAGAAGACGAGGGAAGCTATGTCCTCACCGTCAAGGCGGACGGCAAGGAGCGCAAGGTGCTGCTCATCGTGCGTGACACGAAAGCGCCCGAAGCCAAAAGCACCAACCCCGTCATCACGATAGACGACAAGATCGGACCTATGGCGGCGGTCAAGGACGTTAAGGACGCAACGAAGGTCACGGCGAAGTGGAAGGCTCAGCCGAACTTCGGCACCGCCGGAGTGTATAAGGCGGCGGTGGAGCTGTCCGACGAAAACGGAAACTCAAGGACCTTAAACGTCAAGGTCACGATACTGGGCGCTGCCGATGTCGTGGAGTACGAGGCGGGAACTCCCCATCCGAAGCTTGAGGACTTCATGGTCGTCGAGCGTGAGGATGCAAAGCTCGTGACCGACCTCGACGGCGACGATATAAAGTGGGACGTTCCGGGCGAGTACAAGGTCAGCGTCGAGTTCGACGGCAAGACCTATGACTCGACGCTCAAGGTCGTCGATACCGTTGCGCCGAAGCCCGATGCGGTGCCGGCGGCGGTACTCAAGGGTGGCACCCTGACTCCCGACGACTTCGTCCTCGGCTGTGACGACGCAACGGCGGTGAGCTATGAGTTTATAAACGAGCCTGCGACCTCGACGGTGGGGACCGTTCCCTGCACGATCAAGGCGACCGACCTCGGCGGCAACAAGACCGAGGTGCAGACGACTGCCGTCATCTGCGACGAGATAATAGAATTTGAGGCGCAGAACGACGAGGCGACCGAGGCGGACATCCTCGCAAAGCTCAGCGGCTACGCCGGATATAAAATGCAGAGCCGGGCCTTCTCGCTGACGGAGCTCGGAGCGCACGAGGTCGTGCTGACGAGCGGTGAAAACAGCGTCACCGTTGCGGCGGTGGTGAAGGACACGACCGCACCTACGGCGGAGGGCATCGAATGCCCCTGCTCCACGGGCTACTACTGCGATGCGATAAACTTCGTGACGAATATTGTGGACATGAGCCGTGTGACGGCACGCTTTGAGACCGAACCCGACTGGGACACCGAGGGTAGGCAGGACGTTGTCATCATCCTCAGAGACCGCAGCGGCAACGAGACGAAGGTGAACGCCGTGGCAGTCATCGCACCCGACAAGACCGCACCCGTCATATACGCCGCAATAGACCGTACCTGCTATGCGGGCGAAGCCGTGGCGTACTTCAAGGAGGTCTTTGCGACCGATAACGCAGACCCCGAACCCAAGCTCACCGTGGACAAGTCCAAGGTCGACGCAAAGACCCCCGGCACCTACCCCGTCACCTACACCGCAACGGACGAGAACGGCAATTCGAGCAGCGTCACGGTGCAGTACACCTTCGTGGAGCGCACCATCAGCCGTGAGCAGCTTGACGCCGCAATCGACGAGGTGTTCGCCGAGATATTCACCGACGGCATGACCCCGACGGAGCAGGCGTATGCGATATTCAACTACTGCTACGACCACATCATTTACACGGGTACCTCGAATAAGGAGGACCTGTACGGTGAGGCGTACAGGGGAATAACCAAAGGCGTCGGCGACTGCTACACCTTCTACGCCGCATCGTACTGTATGCTTGAAAAGATAGACTGCCAGCTCCTCTCGGTCGAGCGCTTAAACGGCAAGACCCAGCACTTCTGGTGTCTTGTGAACCTCGGCACGGGCTGGTACCACTTCGACCCCTGCAACGTCGGTCCGCAGCACTACCGCTGCTTTATGAAGATGAATTCCGACCTTGAGCCGCTCAGCCCGCAATACTGGCGCTATGACCACAGCCTGTATCCGGATGTTGAGACCACGCCCTTTGTCGCACCCGATTGACTATGAAAAATATACTGCAATATCTTGAGACCGCCGAAAAGCGGTTCCCCGAAAAGACGGCGTTTGCAGACGAGAGCGAGTCTGTAAGCTTTACTGCCCTTGCGGAGCTTTCCCGCAGGGGCGGCAGCCGCCTCATATCAAAGGGGCTTTATAACGAACCCGTTGCGGTGTTTATGAAAAAAGCGCCGCAGGTGATCTGCGCCTTTTTTGCGGTCATATACGCCGGCTGCTACTACGTTCCGCTCGACCCCGGTATGCCGAAGCACCGCATCCGCATGATACTTGACAGGCTTCAGCCCTCCGCCGTCGTGTGTGACGATGCCTGCGAAAAGCTTTTGTGCGACCTCGGTCACGGGGACGCAATGCTCCCCGTGTCGGAGCTTTTCTCCGCCGAGGAGGACAAGGCGGCGCTTGAGAGTGTTCGCCGCCGCAGCATCGACACCGACCCCATCTACATCGTGTTTACCTCCGGCAGCACGGGGATGCCCAAGGGCGTCACCGCCTGCCACCGTTCGCTTATCGACTACGCCGAGGCGCTTTGCCCGGTCATCGGGGCGAGGGAGGACAGCGTTTTCGGGATGCAGGTGCCGCTGTACGTCGATGCCTGCATGAAGGAGATACTCTCCGTCATACGCTGCGGAAGCAGCGCATACCTGATGCCGCAGAGCATTTTCATGTTCCCGGTCAAAGCGATAGAGTACCTTAATAAATATAGAATAAACACCGTGTGCTGGGTCGCATCGGCGCTTACCATGATATCGGGTCTCGGCGGCTTCGAGGAGATGACGCCGCAGTATCTGCGCACCGTCTGCTTCGGCAGCGAGGTGTTCCCCGTAAAGCAGCTCCGTGCGTGGAAAAACGCCTGCCCAAAGGCAGAATTTATAAACCTCTACGGTCCCACCGAGGCGACGGGCATGAGCTTTTACTACCGTGTGGAGGAGCGCTTTTTCGACGAAAGCGCAGACCCCGGACCCGTGCCGATCGGCAGACCCTTTGAAAATACGGGCTACCTGCTGCTTAAAGAGGGCGACGTGCCTGCCGCTCCCGGCGAGCAGGGCGAGCTGTGCATACGGGGTACGGCGCTCACCCTCGGCTACTTTGACGATCCCGAACGCACGGCGGCGGCGTTTACGCAGAACCCCCTGAACCCGCACTACCCGGAGCGCATATACCGCACGGGCGACCTTGCGGTCGAGACCGAAAGCGGCGACCTCGTGTTCGTGTCCCGCAAGGACAATCAGATAAAGAACATGGGACACCGCATCGAGCTCGGTGAGATCGAAAGCTGCGCCTGTATGTTTTCGGGCGTGGAGAGCGCCTGCTGTATTTTCGTCAAGGAAACGAGCAAGCTGTATCTGTACTACATGGGTACGGCGGATGAAAAGAGCCTGCAAAGGTACATGAGGAGCGAGCTGCCGAGGCATATGCTCCCCTCGAAGCTTATAAGGCTTGAGACCTTGCCGCTTCTTCCGAACGGCAAGATAGACAGAAATAAACTGCTGGAGATGTAAAAATGGACGAAATTCTGGAAATCTTAGAGGGCATAAACCCCGACATCGACTTTGAGACCTGCGACACCTTGGTGGACGACGGCATACTTGCGAGCCTTGACATCGTCTCCGTCATCGCAGAGCTGTCCGACGCATTTGACATCACGATCCCCGCAAGGGACATCGTGCCGGAAAACTTCAACTCCGCCGAGGCGATGTACGCCATGGTGCAGCGCCTGCTTGACGACTGAGCCGTGCTGTTCACATCCTACGGCTTTATAGCCTTTATTGCGATCTTATTCATACTGTATTACCTCATCCCGAAGCGCTTCCAGTGGCTTTTGCTGCTGTGTGCGGACGTCGTGTTTTACGCCTGCGCCGGCTGGCAGGGGCTGTGCTTCATGGCGGTGACGGTGCTTGTGTCATGGGCTTCGACGAATCTCATGGGCGCATCGCTGCGCCGTCAGAAGGAGACGCTCTCCTCGCCGGAGGGCAAGGCGCTGCCGAGGGAGGAACGCAGGGCGATAAAAAAGGCTGCGGAAAAGTACAGAAAGCGTATCTTCGTGCTTGCGCTTTTGTGCGACCTCGGCATACTTGCGGCGCTTAAATACACGAACTTCCTCATCGGCAACGTGAATGCGATAACGGGCGCCTCTCTTGCGTCCGTCGACTGGGTGCTGCCGCTGGGCATAAGCTTCTACACCTTCCAGACCGTGAGCTACGTCATCGACGTCTACTGGGAGAAGATACCCGCAGAGCGCAATCCGCTGAAGGTGGCGCTGTTTACATCGTTTTTCCCGCTGCTTATCCAGGGCCCGATCTCCCGCTTCGGCGATCTGTCGGAGACGCTTTTTTCCGAGCATAAGGCGGACTACAAGCAGATATCCTTCGGACTTCAGCGCATACTGTGGGGCTACTTTAAGAAGCTCGTCATTGCCGACAGGCTGCTCATCGCCGTCACCGCCGTGTGCGGCGATCCGGCGGGCTACGACGGAGCCTACGTCCTCGCCGGCGCACTTTTGTACGCCGCCGAGCTGTACGCCGACTTCACGGGCGGCATCGACATCACGATAGGCATTGCGCAGGTACTCGGCATACGGGTGAAGGAAAACTTCGTGCGCCCGTACTTTTCGAGGAACATTGCGGAGTATTGGCGGCGCTGGCACATCTCCATGGGAACGTGGTTCAAGGACTACATTTTCTATCCGCTCTCCGTTGCGCCGTGGCTTTTAATGCTCAGCAAAAAGGCGAGGGTGAAGATCTCCGACGGCTTCGGACGCAAGCTCTCGGTGTACGTCTCCACGATCGTGACGTGGTTCCTCACGGGACTGTGGCACGGCGCTGCGTGGAATTTCGTCGTGTGGGGACTTCTCAATGCGGTGTTCATCTTGGCCGCCGAGGAGTTTAAGCCCGTGTCGCTGTGCTTCCGTGAAAAGCACGCAAGGCTCGTGTCCGGCTTCGGCTACCGTGTTTTCGAGACGCTGCGCACCTTCCTTCTGCTCTGCTCGTTCAGAATACTCGACTGCTACCGTGACGTGGCGGTGTCGTTTAAGGCGTTCTTCTCCGTGTTCACGGGCGGCAGATGGGGAGAGCTTTTCTCCGGCGGCTTGCTCGGTCTGGGACTTACGTCGGCCGATTTTGCCGTGTGCGGCGTCGGCGTTGCGCTCATGTTTGCGGTGAGCTGCGTTCAGGAAAAATTCGGCGAAGTGCGTGAGCTTCTGTGGAAAAGGAAAGCTATGGCTTACATAGCGTTTTCGCTTCTTGCAATAATAATACTGGTGTTCGGAGCCTACGGAGTGGGCTACGATTCATCGCAATTCATCTATAATCAGTTCTGAGGCGGCTATGGCGGTTAAAACAAAAAAATCGGTAAAACTGAATATTGCAGTGCTTTGCCTGTGCCTTGCCGCAGTAGCGGTGTCGGTGTGGCTGCTCGGAAAGCTTTTGGAGCCGAAGTATATGTCCGGCGTTCTTGAGGGCGCAATGGTGCGGGAGTATTACGACGAGGAGCATCCGCACGACGTCATCTTCGTCGGCGACTGCGAGGTGTACGAAAACTTCTCCCCCGTGACCATGTGGGAGGAGTACGGCATCACGAGCTATATACGAGGCTCGGCTCAGCAGCTCATCTGGCAGTCGTATTATCTGCTGGAGGAGACCTTTGAATACGAAAGCCCGAAGATCGTCGTGTACAATGTGCAGTCGATGAAATACTCCGAGCCGCAGAGCGAGGCGTATAACCGCATGACGCTCGACGGCATGAGGCTATCGGGCAGCAAGGTCGATGCGATAAAGGCGTCCATGACCGAGGACGAGGACATGATAAGCTACTTCATCCCCCTGCTTCGCTATCACTCACGGTGGAACGATCTCGGCTCTGAGGACTTTGAGTATATGTTCGGGCGTGACAAGGTGACGGTCGCAGGCTACCTCATGCGTGCGGACGTAAAGCCCATGACGAAGCTGCCCACCCCGTCGGCGCTTTCAGAGCCGGAGCTTGGCGAGCGCTGTTGGGAATACCTTGACAAAATGCGCATACTCTGCGAAAATAACGGGGCAAAGCTCATACTGATAAAATCCCCCAGCCTTTGGCCGTACTGGTACGACGAGTGGGACGCTCAGATCGCCGACTATGCGGAAAAGTACGGGCTGGACTATCTGAACTTCCTGCCCCTTGCCGACGAGATCGGCATTGATATGCAGACCGATACCTACGATGCGGGTCTGCACCTGAACATCTACGGTGCGGAGAAGCTGTCCCGCTACTTCGGCGAGATATTAAGCTCCGATTACGGGCTTGAGGATCACCGAAACGATGCGGACATCGCCGCAGACTGGGATGAAAAGTGCGAGCGATACTATGCGCTGCTCGACGCTCAGCTTCGTGAGCTTGAGGAGTACGGCTACCTCAAATCGTGGACGCTTGAGCCGAACGGCTAAAGCAAAAGGAGAACAATATGAAAAAAACAATCAGCATTTTACTTGTTATCTGCATGGCGCTTTCCGTTTGCGCCTGCTCGGGCGGCGGCAGCGACGATCCCCAAAAGGGCAGCAACCGTGAAGAGTACAGCCCCGACTACGGCGAGCTTTACTACGAGGCAAACGGCGTTAAGTTCGGCATCATGGACTACGCCGACGAGGTCATGGAAAAGCTTCCCGAACCGAGCGGCAGCTTTGAAAACGAAAGCTGCGCATATCAGGGCAAGGACACCGTTTATTATTACGACGGCTTTGAGCTGACCGTACATAAGCTCGACGGCGACGACCGCATCATCGGCGTTAAGCTCACCGACGACACGGTGCAGACGCCGCAGGGTCTGTTCATCGGCATGAGCGAGACCGACTGCGCCTCCGTCATCGACGGTCTCGGCGGCGAAAAGACCGGCGCCACCGTCTACACGGTCAAGGCCGGCTCCACCGCACTCATCGTCGGCATCGGCTCGGACGCCACGGTAAGCTCCATCGAGTTTGCGGTTATCTCCGATTGACAGTTAATTCAAATTCAAAAACGCCCTTCGGCATTTAGTTGTGCCGAGGGGCGATTTTTTGCATCAAATTCCCTTAAATTTTGACATATTTTAAGGATTGACCAAACAGGTAAATAATGATAAAATAAATCATTCCCAAAGGGGGAAAACAAATGGAGCAAAAAACGATATTGCAGGAGATGCTGGAGCAATCCTCGGTAGGAAAAAAGAATAAGCTGCGCATCGAGTCGGCGTACAGGCTTTCCGCAAAGGGGAAATACGAGGAAGCCGCCGAGATATTCGATGAGCTGCTCCGTGAGGATCCGGACGATCAGGAGGCGCTGTCGGGTAAAAAGCTGAACGACTGGCGCATTAAGCTTGACGGCAGGGTCACGGACCTTGCTCAGCGCCGCCGTGAGACGGCGAGCGAGGCAAAGAAGGAGCGGGGACCCGTGCTTAAAAACGCACTTCGCTCGAAGAAGGTGCTTGCGGGACTGGTAATCGCCTTCGTGCTTGTGTGTGCGGCGGCTGCAGCGGCGGTCGGCATAACGAGCCACGGTGCAGATATAGGCGAGCTTGAACCGGCGGCAGAAGTCGGCGAGCTTTCCGAGGCACAGTAATACTCCGAAATGAAAATCCCGACGGCGGTTTTGAAAACCGCCGTCGGGATTTTTTTATCCGAACAATTTTTCGCTTATATGCGGTTTTGATGCCGGGGAAGCTTACTTTATCATGGCTTCGAATTTTGCGATGAGACCGTTCATAAGCTCCTCGCTGCCTTCAATGGCAAGCTCCGGCTCTCTGCGGGTCGTGCGGGCGAAGACCTCCTCGTTCATCTTGGTGGAGTAGTAAGCCTTCATGAGCCGCACCGTGTGCATTGCGGTCTTTGCAAAGTAGACCGAAGCGGCGGCGGTGTCGGCAGCACTGGGGCTTATCTTGTCCGAAACACGGTCGAGCAGCTCTGCGAGCATGATGCAGGTGTACAGAATTTCGTCAATGATGACGCAGGCGGTGCGGTAGCCGCCCTCGATCTCCACGGCGGGAGCGCCGTCGGCAAGGCGCTTTTCGAGCGGAGCCTTGCACTTTATCTCCTCGTCGATAAGACGCAGGAAATAGGTCCTGAGGGTCTCGGCGTCGGTCGCAGCCTTCTTGACTTCGGGGTCCGATCCATCGCTGCCGCCCAGCGCAAGCAGGACCATTGCGGCGGAGGTCGCCGCAGCCTCCGCAGCGGCGGAGCCTATCCCGAAGGGCGATTTCTTGTCGGCGAGAAGCTGGTTGCACACGCTGACGGATTTCTGCGAATATAGCTCAGCCTTGAGCGCAGTAACGTTGATTTTTTCTGCCATGGGTTACGTCCTTTCAGCTCCGGTTGACACGGAGCGCATATGATTTTATAATTTCCTTGTGAATTATTTTACAACATTCGCAAACCATATTCAAGTGTTCATGCGACAGGAGCGGCAAAAAATGAAAATTCTTATTTGCGGCGACGTTCATGCGGGCAAAAGCACGCTCATCCGCCGCCTTATCGACGATATGAAGCGGCCCGTGTACGGCTTTAAGACAAGGCGTATGCCGCCGGACCCCGACGGCGTTTCGCGGGTGTATCTCGTTCCCGCCGCCGAGACGGACTTCCGCTCCGGCTGCGTTATAATCGAGATCGACGCAAACGGGCGCTACACCGGGCATCCGGAGCTTATGGACAGCCCCGGCGCCGACTACCTTGAGGGCATCCCCGAAGGCAGCCTCGTGCTGTTGGACGAGCTGGGGACGTTAGAGAGCGCCTCGCCCCGCTTTAAGGCGGCGGTCATGCGCATACTGTCGGGGCGCTACGACGTGCTTGCCTCGGTCAAGGCGCAGAACACCGACTTCCTCCGGGAGGTGCGGCGGCACCCCGACTGCGAGCTGTACATCATAACGCCGGAAAATCGGGATGCGCTGTATGAGCAGCTCAAGAGGGAGTACGGCATCGTGACATAATGTTGCACAAATTGGGGGGTGAAATTTCGGCAGATAATCGGAGGGATATTTTCGGGTATTATGTTGACCGAATGAAATTTTGTTATATAATAAATGTACCTGATAAAAAGGCGGATAAAGCAATGATGAAGAGAATACTTTGCCTGCTGCTTGCACTTGCGACGGTGTTTGCGCTGTGCGCCTGCGGCGGCGATAACGATAACAACAAAAATAAGGACAAGACCGAGCACCCGGAGGTCGGCGCAAGAACGCTTATCGCCGCAGCTCAGCAGGAGAGCGGGGAAAAATCGGCGGCAAGGCTCGTCGGCATGGAGGACACGGACTTCGGCGCAATGGTGAAGTCCTACCTCGGCGTTGATCCCGCCGAGCTTTACGACGGCGCTATGGCGCTCTCCGAGGATACCGCCGCAAACGAGATCATCGTGCTTGTTCCCAAGGACGCAGACTCGATGAAGAAGCTCATCTCGGCGCTTGAGCAGCACCGTGACGGCAGGATACAGAGCGACGCAAACTACTTCCCCGAAAACGTCGAGCTTTTAAATAACGCACGCATATACGACAAGGGCGGCTACGCCGTCATGGTGGTCGACAAAAACGCAGAGTCCCTGTGCAACAGCATTGACAGCCTCATGTCGAGAGCAAAGGACGCCGAGACGCTTGCCGCAGCGTATGACGAGGCGGAGAAAAACCCCGTCGTGAGCTATGACTACACAAAGCCCGTGCCGGAAAGCGAGGCGGTCGATGCAGGCTGGTTTTCCGATGCCATGTTCATCGGCGATTCGAGGATGAAGAGCATCATGGATTTTGCGACGATGAACGGCTGGTTCAGCTACGGCGCAGACCTCTCTGCGGTGAGCCTCACCGTGAACAAGATCTATACCGCTACCATTACCTATAACGGTGTCGATATGACCATTGCCGACGCCATCCGTTCCGGCGGCAGCTTCTCGAAGTGCTACATAATGCTCGGCGTGAACGAACTGGGCTGGAGCAGCATAAGCGCATTTATCGACGGCTACTCGGCGCTCATTGACCTCGTGCGTGAGGCGCACCCCGAAGCGCAGATATACGTCATCGGCATCATGCCTCTCGGCGACAAGGCGCTCCGCAGCGGAAGCTGGCTCACGAACGACAACGTCAAGCTCTTTAACTCCCGCATACTGGAGATGTGCGCACAGAAGCAGGTGTACTACATCGACGATTTTGACTTGCTCGCACCCGACGGCAAGCTTGCGCCCGACGCTGCGGTGGACGGCATCCACGTTCAGCCGGAGTACAGCAAGATGCTCGTGGGCTATCTTCTGACCCACACCGTGAGCGAAAGTTAACAGACAGTGAAAAACCGTGGAAAGCAAAGCTTTCCACGGTTTTTTATTATCTAAGCTGGATGCAGTAGTAGGCTTCGAGATAGACCTTCTCGGAGGTGTAGTAGCTCCACACCTGATCGGCAAGCGCCTCGGACTGACCCTGCTCACGCAGGATCTCACGGATCTCCTCGATGACCTCCGTGACCTCGGCGTCGCACTCCGCCTCAAGATCGTAGAAGCGGTCGTAGTTCGTGTACGAATACACGAGCAGACTGCGGTATGTACCCTCCGGCTCACTTTCAAAGCCCTCACGCATTTCGACGACCAGCCCGTCGAGACGAGCCATCTGAACGTGCTTTATCGCTTCGATCTCGGCGGCGGCTATGCTCAGCCGGTAGTTCTCGGAATCGGGGTCGACGCCTGCCTTCTGAACGACCTTCTTTGCGACCTCGTAGTAGCTCAGGTCGCCGTCAAGCACCGCCTGCGTGCTGTCTTTGAATATGCTGTAATCCCACTTTTCGGGGTCGGTGCCGAGAGCGTCGTAAATAAAGGTGTGATAGTTGTCGGCGTAGCCGAGTATCTCCTCGGCGGAGTGGGAGTGCGAGATGTTGTACGCCTTGAACAGATCGTACTGCGCCCAGATGAATCCGCCGACGGCGGCGACCGACAGGAGCGAGACGAACAGCATTATCTCCGCAATTATCTTGCCCTTGTTGTGCTTGGGCTTTATGGGCGGCATCTTCTTTGCCGCCTTGATGGACTCGGTCTGCGGCAGAACGCCGTCCTCAAGATATTTCTCGTATGCGTCGCACACCGTGTTCGGGTCGCCGAACATCACCATGCGTCCCTTGTCGAGCCACAGCACCTTGTTGCACTGCCGTCTGACGCTGCCGAGGGAGTGGGACACCATAAGCCCCGTGGTCTTGCCGTCGAACAGAATCTTCTGCATATGCTCACGGCTTTTCTTTTTAAAGTCGCCGTCGCCGACCGCAAAGACCTCGTCCAAAATGATGATATCCGGCTCGACGAGACTTGCTATCGCAAAGGCTATCCTCGACTTCATGCCGGAGGACAGGGTGCGGAAGGGGTTATCCTCAAAATCACGCATATCCGCAAAGTCGATTATCTCGTCGTACTTCGAGTCGATAAACTCCTTTGAATAGCCGAGCAGCGCACCTCGGAGGTAGACGTTTTCCTTAACGGTCATCTCCTTGTCGAAGCCTGCGCTCAGCTCAAGCAGGGCGCAGAGGGTGCCGTTTTTATGTATCTCTCCGGCGGCGGGAGCGAGGGTGCCGGAGATGGCTTTCATAAGCGTGGATTTGCCGGCGCCGTTCTTGCCGATGACGCCGAGCATATCGCCCTTCTCAAGCTCAAAGGAAATGCGCTTTAGCGCCCAGAAGGTGTTGGAGCGCTCCTCACGCTTAAACAGCCGCTTTATTATCGAGGCAGCGGAGCGGGAGTCGGACTTGCGGTAGCGGACGGAAACGCCGTCCAAAATAAGAGCCTTGTTGCTGTCCATACTGCACCTCCTCAGACGTAGAGCGGGATCTTATCCCGACAGATGCGATAGGTACAGCCGCCGACGAGCAGACAGAACACCGTCATTGCGCAGAGCATGAGATTATACGACAGCGTGGGTACGGAGTTGTGGATGACGACCTGGCGGAAGTAATCTATGCACATATACAGGGGGTTGCACTTTAAGAGCCTGCGCATGATGTTCGGCAGGATGGACACGTCGTAGAATATCGCCGAGGCGTACATGATGACACGGCACAGAAGCGGCCAGAGGTAGTTTATGTCTCTGAAGAAGATGTACACGGTCGAAAGGAAAATGCTGATGCCGAGGTTGATGAGGTACAGGCACAGGGTCGGGTAGATGAGGGCAAAGAAACTCAGCTTAAAGCTTATCCCGTCAACCGCAACGAACACGAAGTAGACCGCCAGCGAAACGAGGAAGTTGATAAACTGCGCCGTGCTGTGCGAGAGGATGAAGTATATCTTCGGGACCGGCACCTTGGTGTAGATGGATGCGTTGGAGTACAGCACCGAGAGCGCACCCTTGGTCGAGCTTGCGAAGTAGTTATACAGCAGAAGTCCGGAGAAAAGGTATATCGTGTAGTGCGACATATTCCTGCCGAAGAAGGTGCCGAACACGAGGTCCATAATAAGCAGCAGGAACAGCGGAGAAAGCGCACTCCACAGTATGCCGAAGGTGGTGCGCTTGTATTTCTTGATGAAGTCACGCCGAATAAGCTCCCGCAAAAGGAAGCGGCGGCTTTTCCCGTTGAAGGTCATAGGAAACTCCTTAGAAAAGAAAATGCTATAATGAGGTCATTATAGCATAGTGTATATTATTTTTCCATATTATTTTTTTCCGCAAGGTAGCCCTCGTAGTCTTCGGGGGAATTGAAGTCCCGTGTGCCGTCCGGCACCGTGACAAAGCTTTTGCCTATCTCCCGGCTGTCGAGCGGAAGTCCGACGTAGAATCTGTATATCTGCCAGCCCTTGCACTCGGTGATCTCACCGTTAAGATACATCCGACGCACAGTGTCAAAGCAGCGCCTGAACACCTCGCCCGAACGCACCAAAACAGCACATATGCTTTTTTCGTTTCCGAAGAACATGAGGGGCTCGTCCCCCTTGTCGCCGCATATGCGCCGTATCGCCGCCTCGGAGTACAGCACGTCGCCGTAGAGGAAGCAAACGTCGTCGCCTATAAGCTCCGCCGTGAAGCGGTCTATTTCAAGCACGTTGTTTTTCGGCTCATAGCGCCGGGCGCCCGCCGTTTTGAGGTCGGGCTTGTGCGAGGTCACGGTGATGAGTGCCGAGGGTGCGTTTTCCCGGATGAGGCGCACGGTGCGCTCTATGAGCGTTTCGCCGTCGAAGCTTATCTCGTGCTTCGTGCGGTTTAGGTAGCGGTTCCAACGGCTGCCCTTGCCGTCCGCCATGATTATATATTCCATATCATTTGATTATACCGTGGTCACGGTAGAACTGACCCAGCCTGCCGTAGCGCTGCGGACCCCAAAGCTGGATGATGTTGACGCCGGACGAGGTGTTTGCTTCGATGACGGTAAAGCCGTCGGGAGTGGGGAGGATGTCCCATGCGATGATGTCGAGGTACGGGAAGTGCGACGACACCTCAAGCACACCCTTTTTGATGCTCTCCCAATTGGGAATGACCATGCCCTTTATCGGGTGACCGCTGTCGGGGTGGACGTTGTAGACCATGAGATCGTGCAGCGTCCGAGCCTCGCTCAGCTCGCCCGTTGCGATGTTGACGTTTGCGATAAGACCGCCCTTGGAGCCGTTGTCGACGGAGCCTGTCCAGCCTGCGCCGATGCGCTGCACGGCAAAGGCAAGCTCAAACTCACGCTCCGGCGTGTCACGCAGAACGATCATGCGTATGGTGTTTGCGGACTCGGCGTATATCTCGTTTAGGTAGTCCGCCTGATGCGCAAGAGCGCAGATAAACCAGTCGTGCTGCTTTTCGAGTGTGCATCTCAGCTCGTCGGGCGTACACTCCCTGCCGTCGTCGGTGATAACGCCGTCGTTGTACTTTACGATGTGAACGCCGCCGCCCTTGCCGCCCCGAACGGGCTTTACGACGAAGGCGCCCTCACGCCGCAGGAGCGCAAACACGTCGTCCATGCAGTCGAGGTGACGGGAACCCATGCCCGTTATGCGGCTGCCCTTTTTGATGGCATACAGCTCCGGCGTGGGGCAGTAGTCCCGCACCAGCTCCGCAAAAACGACCTTGTTGTCGAGCAGACTGTTGTACGGCTCGTTTATCTGACGGGAGCGGATCCAGTCAAACTCGGAGAGGTACTGCTTTTTGTCGTTGTGCTTAAAGTCGTAAAGGGCGACCTGATCCACCATGTACCCGCCGAAGACCGCATACCATATGCGAAGGTGCAGCGGGACGCCGAAGTGGTCAGGTGCGAACAGTATCCTTACTATCCAGCGTGCTGCCGACAGCAGCCTGCTGAGAAATGATCTTGCGAATTGCATCATGCTTGTCGTTCTCCATGCATCCGATAATCAGATTTGCTATTTTATCCGTCGCTCTGCCGCTCATGTCGGGCAGATATTTCTCCCGGAACTCCTCATACGCCTCGGTGTCGTAGCGCCCTGTGCGTATCGCTTTCTCAAGCGCCTTTGCCGAGGTGTACACGCACTGCGGCAGCTCGTCGGGAAGATTGACGTTCAGCCCGTTGTGGCTCAGATAATCCTCGTAGTCGAAAAGGTAGAAGTAAAGCGGCTTATCGAGCACCGCAGCCTCGATTGCAATGGCGGAGTAGTCCGTTATGACGCAGTCGGCAACGGAGAGGACGACCGAGGTCGGCACCTCGTCGCACTTTTCCGCCTCCATCTGCGCTTCCATGCTCTTTATCTGGTTCGGGTGGTACTTGACGACAAGCACCGTGTCCTTTCGGGGAGCGAAGGCACGGACGATGGAGTTTGCGGAGATGACCTTGCCCTTGCGGAAGGTGGGCGCATAAAGCACTATCTTCTTGCCCCGGTACTGCGGGTATGTAGCATAGAAAAGCTCCCGTGAGCGCTCGACGTTTTCACGCAGATCGTCCATCCTCGGCAGACCGACGTTGTAGAGAATGTTCTCGTCGATGCCGAAGGAGGCGCAGTAGAAGGGGTTAAACGCCCTGCCGCCTGCGATGACCACGTCGTAATTGTGGTGCATACGCATTTCCTCGGCGATCATGTGGCTCCTGCCGAACTTCTTGCCGAGGGTTTGGTAGCCGGACTTTTTGATCTTGCCCATTGCGTGCCACATCTGAATGACGGCAAGCTGCTTTTTGTGCTTCAGCACGCTTACGGCGGGCCAGTAGGAATCGAGAACGCAGACCCTTGCGGTCGCAAGATGGCGCATACTTTTAAGGGTCGCACCCGCAAAGCGCAGCATACTCCCGGGATTGCTGTCGGCACGCTGCGTTATCATGACGATCTTTGCGTCGGGCTTGAAGTCGAGTATCCTCCGGCTGAGACTCATAAAGTCCTCGGACGGGGTATCCGACTGCCGGCTCAGAAACAGTATTTTGTTGCCGTCGGTGGGCAGAAGCTTCATGAAGAAGTACACGAAGTTCATGACCCAGCGCAGCAGAATAACGGCTATTCGCATAATGCTCCGTTTCTCCCGTGTACTCACACGGGCTGATCACATTCTTGTCGTCATTTTACTATCATTTTAGCTTTTCTTCAATAGAAAAATATGAACAATGCGGCAAATTGTGCGTATTCCTGCACAGAGCGCAGAAAATGAACATAGCCTAAGCATAAGGGGCGTATCCAAACCCGTCAGCTTACAATTAAATAGCTCTTGAAAAAAATGCGGAATCGTGTAAAATAAACAAATAGGCTTTAAGAAATTATATGCTTTGGAGAGAACAGAGAATACGAAAACCGGAGGGTCTTTCGCAATATGAAAAAGAAAATAAAAAAGCTGGCAAGGAAGATCGCCGCAGTTGCGCCCAAGTCGGGAATAATAAGAACCGTACTTGAGGGGACATACAGAGCCGGAGCGAGCATATACAAACGCTTTTTCGGACTGAGAAGATTCAGAGAGGCTGCAAACGAGGCGATAGACCAGCACTGCCCGGAGGAGAAGAAGGGCTTTGCCCGCTTTATCCTCATGCTGAAGATATACGGCAGCCGTGTGCGCTACGGCATCATACCGAAGGAATACTTCATTTACGGCTTCAATATGCTCTCCGCCGAGGGGCGGGGCAGCTTCGTTACGAGAAGCAACAAGTATAAGTATTACAAGAAATTCAACAGCCGCAACTATGTGGACTTTTTAAATCAAAAGACCGAGACCTACCGCAAATTCGGTGAATTCTACGGCAGGGACGTTGTGAGCCTGTACACGGATGCGGACTTTGAGAGCTTCAAGAGCTTTGTCGAAAAGCATCCGAGATTTATCTACAAGCCCGCACAGGACTACGGCGGCAGAGGCATAAAGATCTACGATCTCAAGAATTATGACTGCCCGGAGGATCTTTTCGCCATCATAATCTTCAACGGTGCCTGCGTGCTTGAGGAGCTTATAGTTCAGGGCGAGGAGATCGCAAGGATCCACCCCGACTCCGTCAACACGGTGCGCCTCGTCACCTATCACAGCGACTCCGGCGACACCTATCCCCAGTGGTGCTTCCTGCGTATGGGCTCCGGCGGCAGCCACACGGACAATATGTCAGGCGGCGGCATCTCCGCTCTCGTCGATTTCGAAACGGGCGTCGTCTGCGACTGCGGCAGAGACTATCTCGGACACCGCTATATATACCACCCCGACACGAATGTTCAGCTTGTGGGACTTAAGCTCCCGCACTGGGACGAGGTGAGGGGGCTTGCCTGCCGCCTTGCCGCCGTGCTGCCCGAGGTGCGCTTCGTCGGCTGGGATCTTGCGTACAGCGACAGGGGCTGGGTCTTTGTCGAGGGCAATGCGCAGCCGCAGTGCGTTGCGCCGCAGATAATGTCCTACAACGGAAAGCTCAGAAACTACAAAGAGATGGATAAGATATACGAAGCGGATCACAAAGCCCTTGCAGGAGGTGCCGCAAAATGAATACTGACAACAGCGCAAGCCTTACGATAGGCTTTACCGGCGACCTCGCCTTCAGCGGATACTTTGCGGACTGCTGCGGCGACGATACGCTGCTCGGCGACGGTATAAAGAGCTTTCTCGGCGCAAACGACTACAACGTCATAAACTTTGAAAGCCCCGTGACGCCGTGCCGCATCACGAAGAAAAAGCGCCTTGCGCATCGCAGCAGCCCCGAAGCGCTGGACTTTGTAAAGCGCAACATCAAAAACCCGGTGCTGTCCTTTGCAAACAATCACATGATGGACTTCGGCACCGTCGGCGTCGTCGATACGATCGAGAGCTGCAAGGCATCCGGCGTTCCCTTCATCGGCATCGGAATGAACGTTTCCGAAGCCGCCCGCTGCATCATTCTCGGAAACGGGATAAAGGTCGGGCTGCTTTCGGTGCAGTATAAGCACTACCGCATTGCGACCGCCCAGAGCGGCGGACCGCTGCACGAGTCGAGGATAGACTATATAAAGGCAGCGATAAAGTCGCTCAAACCCAAGGTGGACTACGTTGTGCTGATCTACCACGGCGGCGACGAGTTTCTGCATCTGCCGTCGGCGAAGATTCGGCACCAGTTCAAAAAGTACCTGCGCTGGGGCTGTGACGCCGTGGTTGCGCACCATCCCCATGTGGTGCAGGGCTACGAGTATTTCGGCACAAAGCCTGCGTTCTATTCGCTGGGCAACTTCGTGTTCGACACCGACTATCAGCGTGCGCAGAACGACACCGATAAGGGAATGCTCCTGCGCCTTAAATTCACAAAGAGCGGGATAGCGTTTGAAGCGCTGCCCACGCATATCGACCGTGAGAACAAAAAGGTCTCCGTCGGCGACGATATGAGCTATTTTACCGACGTTAAAAAGCTCCCCGCCGCCGTGCGCAAGCAGGAAAAGCTCCGGAAGCTCGACGTCATCGCAAGGACGAAGGCGCACAAGGAGCAGGAGCTTCAGACCCGTGAGGAGAAGCACGCAAAGGAGCAGGTCCGCATAGAGCAGATGGAGGCGAGAGCCGCCATAAAGGAGGCGCTGTCCGACAAGACCGACCCCGAGCTTGCGGGCAGACACTTCGGTGACGACAATCACGGCAACCCCGACGAGGGGCATATGGAGCGCAGACTGAGCGCAAAGGACAGGATCTGAGCAAAACGGGAGGCAGCATGAAGGACGGCTTCGGAAGGACAATCGAATATCTCCGCATCTCCGTCACCGATGCGTGCAACCTCCGCTGCCGCTACTGTATGCCGGAGGAGGGACCGAGCGGCTGCAACTGCAAGAGGAATCTCAGCGCCGACGAGATAGTTGAGATCGCCTCTGCCGCTTCCCGGCTCGGAATGAAAAAGCTCCGCATAACGGGAGGCGAACCCCTGGTGCGTCGGGACATAGTCGAGCTGACGCATCGGCTCGGCGAGATACCCGGCGTCGAGGACATGTCGATGACGACAAACGGAACGCTGCTCAAATCCCTTGCAAGAGAGCTTTACGATGCCGGAATACACCGCATAAACATAAGTCTCGACACGCTGGATGACGAAAAGTACCGCAGCATGACCCGCACGGGAAAGCTTGCGGATGCGCTGTCCGGCATCGAGGCTGCGATAGAGGTCGGGATGTCCCCCGTAAAGCTGAACTGCGTGCTGATAGGCGGCTTTAACTCCGACGAGGTCGAGAGCCTTGCCCGCCTTACGCAGAAAATGCCCGTCGATGTGCGCTTTATCGAGCTTATGCCCATCGGCGACACGGCGCACTTCGGGGCGGACGCATACCTGCCCGGCTCTTTTGTCACCGATAGGCTGCCGGAGCTTGCACCCGCAGAGGCGGAGGGCAAGTCCGTAGCCCGGCTGTACAGACTGCCGGGGGCGCTCGGCAGAGTGGGGATAATAAGCCCTCTGAGCAATCACTTCTGCTCGGAGTGCAACCGCCTGCGGCTCACCGCCGACGGCTGCATAAAGCCCTGCCTGCACTCGGCGGAGGAGATCTCCGTTCGGGGGCTTCACGGCAAGGCGCTTGAGGACGCCATAGCGGAGGCTGCGCTTCACAAGCCGAAAATGCACGTTGAGCTTTCGGCGACGGAGCGCTCCGAATCGAAAAGAAGCATGAACAGGATAGGAGGATAAGCCATGGCAAGCGTTGCGGCAATATGCATCAGCGAGGTCAGAGGAATACAGAAGCATGAGATACCCGAAGCGTACTTTCGCATCGACCACGGTATCGACGGCGACGCCCACGCAGGCAACTGGCACAGGCAGATAAGCCTTTTGAGCGTCGAGAGCGTCGAAAAGCTTCAGGAGAAGCTGAGCTTTAAGCTCAAAAACGGCGACTTTGCGGAGAACGTGCTTGTCGAGGGGCTTGCGGTGTCAAGTCTCCCCGTGGGGACGAAGCTTCGCATCGGCGAGGCGGTCTGCGAGGTCACGCAGATAGGCAAGGAGTGCCATGCCAACTGTGCGATACGCAAGGCGGCGGGCGACTGCGTCATGCCCAGAGAGGGCGTTTTCGTGAAGGTCCTTGCTTCTGGCAAGGTGAAAAAGGGCGACGGCATCGAAGTGCTGGAGGCTTAATTTAATCAACGCAAAACAAAATAAAAATATATGGAGGAAAAATGAGAAACGTAAAGAGAATTGCGGCTCTGCTGCTTGCGCTCGTCATGGTGTTCGCACTGTGTGCCTGCTCCGACAGCGGCAGCGGCAAAGACAAGGACAAGGACGACAAGGTCGAAAAAGTCGATAAGAAGACCGACACCGACCTCATCGTCGGCACTTGGGAAGCAACGGTCGACATGGGCGATTATCTCAATGCAGAGATGGCTGGCGAACCCGGTATGGCGGCTTACGCAGAGTATTTCGACTTCAGCGGCGTTGAAGCCACGCTGAGCTGCGAGTTTGACGAGGACGGCGACTATGTTCTCACGATCTCGATGAACAAGGAGCTGCTGGAGAAGGTCTTCCGCAATGCGATGCAGAAGGTTCTTGAAGAAGCGGCGGCAGCCGAGGGCTACACTCTTGAGGAGCTTGCAGCCGAGGAAGGTATGACCGTTGAGGAGCTGCTTGACGCCGTGATGGAGGAGAGCTTTGACGCAGAGAACTTCTTCGGCGATGAGACCGAAAGAGGCGGCTACGAGATCAAGGACGGCAAGCTTTACACCTTCGACAGAGGTGACGAGCTTGACGAGGACGATTACTTTGAGTACAAGCTCAAGGGCGACAAGCTCACCCTTGTTGCAGAGTACGAAGACGGTGAACTCAGCGACGAGTCCGAAGCAGGACTCTATCCCATGGACTTTGTAAGAAAGTAATACATAAAAACGGAGGAAGAAAATGAAAAACGTAAAGAGAATTGCGGCTCTGCTGCTTGCGCTCGTCATGGTGTTTGCACTGTGCGCCTGCTCCGGCAGCGGCAAAGACAAGGACAAGGACGAAAAAGTCGAGAAGAAGACCGATGCCGAACTCATCGTCGGCACTTGGGAAGCCGAAATGTCCATGACGGACTACTACGGCGACGACATGGGCGAGCTGGAAGGCTTGGAGGATTACTTCGACTTCGACAAGATCAAGATCACCATGACCTTTGAATTTGAGAAGGACGGAACCTACACCGTGAGCGTCGACGGCGACGAAGCGGAGATCAAAGCGATCCTTCGTGACGGCTTCAAGAAGCTGCTGAACGATATGCTCGAGGGCACCGGCTACACTCTTGAAGATGCGGCAGCCGAGGAAGGCATGACTGTCGACGAGTATCTTGACGCAATGATGGAGGAATCCTTCGGCAGCGGCGACTTGATCGATGTTGACGACGAGTTGGGCGAGTACAAGGTGAAGAACGGCAAGCTCTATCTCGTAGAGGATGGCGACGAGCTTGACGAGGGCGATTACTTTGAGTACAAGCTCAAGGGCGACAAGCTCACCCTTGTTGCGAAGTACTCCGACGGCGAGCTCGACGATGCTTCCGATGTGATGTTGCCCATGAATTTCGTAAGAAAGTAATAAGCACATAAAAAGCCTGCGGCACAGCCGCAGGCTTTTTCGCTTTATGAGCATTACGGGTTTGCGGCGCTGCGGAGCCGACGCAGACCGAGGTACAGCAGCAGTCCGCAGTACAGCAGCAGCGAAATGAACAGACTCAAAAAGAAGTCCCTCGGCATCGAGTACGAGGCAAAGGATATGCCCACGACAAGAAGCTGCGCTGCGACATACAAAACGGGGTACGGCAGCAGGTACGAAAGTATAGGTTTGACTGCGGCGTTTTTCCTGAAAACGAGGAACAGCAGCCACAGCAGCGCTTCGGCGCAGAGGGCAAGGATCAGCAGGTAGCCGGGGGTGAGCCTCGGCAGAGTTACGCTGCCCTCGTTCCCGTTTGCGTCGCCGTAGAGAAGCACGTCGTCGCTGCCGTTGTTCGGCGTGTAGTACACCGTCACGCTCTCGGCGTTCTCCGTGCCGATGACCGTCGTTTTGGCGCTCTTGCCGAGCCAGCGGTCCCATGTTGAGGTCCACGCCTCGACGGAGCAGAGCAGATGATCGGGGTCGTCGGGGTCTGCGTATGTGCGGTAGTCAAAATCCGTGACGCCTTTGCCGAAGGAAAGCTTCAGACCGCCGTCTAATTCCTCGACGGTAACGAGACCTTGCGAGTACGGGAGGTACTCCGGCGCATCCAGCACCGCAAAGGCGGAGACAAAGAGCGCCAGCGCCAGCACCACGGCGCAGGCGGCGGTGCCTATGCGCTTTAGATAAAGCCGCTTGCGTATGAGCTTTAAGGGGGCGGCGTCGGACACGTCGCAGTGCGCAGGCTCAAGCTCCTTCGTGCGCTCAAATTCCTCTCGGCAGCCGTCGCAGCCCTTGAGATGCTCCGCTACGAACTCCGACGTTTCGGGACTCAGCATATCCTCCGCATACAGCGGGAGCAGGTCCCGCACTATGCTGCATTCATTTTTCATGTTCGTTTTCCTCCAGCTTGCTTCTGATAAGAGACTTGGCTCGGTGATAGGTGACGCACGCCCAGTTTTCGGACTTTCCGAATATTGCGCCGATCTGCTTAAAGCTCAGCTCGGCGAACACCCGCCACATGAACACCTCACGGTACGGCTCCGCTATGCCGTGCAGAACGGTCCTTGCACGCTCTGCGCCGTCGTGCAGCAGCACCTGCGCTTCGGGACCGTCGACGGACAGCGGGAGGGCGTCGTCTAAGGTCTCGGTGCGCTCCGACTTTTTGAGCCTGTCGTAAAAGCAGTTTTTTGCGATGCGGCACAGCCACACCCGAAGCTCGCAGTCGCCCCGAAAGCCGTCGAGCGAGCGCAGCGCCTTGAAAAATGTGTCGCTCGTTATCTCCTCGGCGTCTCTTTCGCTGCCGGAGAGCTTCAGCGCATAGCGGTACACGTCGCCGAAGTAGCGGCGGTAAATTTCTTCAAATTCGATCACTCTATCACCTCCCCTTATGCTTAAGAGACTGCGTCGGACGGAAAATCTTACAGACTTTTAAAAAAACACCGCCCTAAGCGGTGTTTTCGGTTTACTGTATAAGCTCCTCGCAGAGGTCGGGGTTTACCGCCTCGGCGCATTGCAGCGTCAGCGTCGCCGCCTTCATCGCCGCTTCGGCGCTTTCGTCGAGGTCGGCACCGTTCACGCCCGCCCAGACGATGGCGGCGGTCGCCGCATCGCCGCAGCCGGTCGTGTTGACGATCTCGGTTTTGATGCAGGGCAGCTTTATGACGGAGCCGCCCTCGGCGGCAACGATGCCGTCAGAGCCGAGCGAGACGAAAATGCGCTTCACGCCCTGCGCCATGAGCGCTTCCGCCGCACGCAGGGAGGTGCTTTCGCCCGTCATGCTCATCGCTTCGATGGCGTTCGGCTTAAAGGCGTAAAGGTACGGCAGCAGGGGCTTTAGGCGATTTGCCTTTGCGGTGGAAACGGGGTCGGCGTACAGGGGTGCGGTGACGTGCTGACCTATCCAGCGCAGTGTCTCCTCCGTGAGATTTGCGTCCACGACCACGGCGTCGGCACGGTTTATCTCGTTTAAGCAGGAGTACAGATATTCCGGCGTTATGCTTCCGGCTATGTCGGTATCGCTGACACCGAGCTGCATCTCGCCCTTTTCGTCGGTGATGTACAGGTAGCAGGAGGTGTGTCCCCCTCGGATCCTGCGGCACAGATGCATATCAAAGCCCAACTCACGGCAGCTCTGCATGATGCCCTCGCCGAAGGCGTCCGTCCCGACCGCCGCAATGAACTTGACGTTAAGCCCCAAAAGACTCAGATTGTGCGCAATGTTGCGCCCGACGCCGCCGGGACTCATGCTTATGCTGCCGGGGTTTGAATCCCCCGCAACGAGGGGCTTTGCCGGTCTGCCGCAAATGTCCATATTCACGGCGCCGATGACGATCACAGTTTTATTTTCCATATGCTTTCGGAATACTCCCTTATCGCACGGTCGGCGGCGAAGATGCCGCTTTCCGCAGTATTTGTAAGAGACAGGCGGGCAAAACTCCCGTCGTCGGCAAAGACATCGTACATTCTGCGGTGGGTGTCGGCGTAGCTGCGGAAGTCGGCGATCAGCATATACGGGTCGCCGTAGCTGAGACCCGACGCAAGGTCGGCGTAGCTTTTGCCGTCGGAGAATCCGCGGCTGAAGCGGTCGAGAATGTCGGCGATCTCCCTGTCGCTGCGCACGATGGCGCCGGGGTCGTAGCCGGACGCCTTGAGCGCTTCGACCTCGTGCGCACGGAGACCGAACAGGAACATATTCTCGTCGCCGAGGCGCTCGTACATCTCGACGTTTGCACCGTCGAGAGTGCCGATCGTGACCGCACCGTTTAGCATGAGCTTCATGTTGCCGGTGCCGGAGGCCTCCTTGCCCGCAGTCGAGATCTGCTCCGAAACGCAGGCCGCCGGCATGAGTGCCTCAGCTGCGGAGACACGGTAGTTCTCCATGAAGTACACCTGAAGCTTATCACGGCACAGGGGGTCGGAGTTTATCTCTTTTGCAAGCGAGCAGATAAGCTCGATTATGCGCTTTGCGGTGTGGTAGCCCGCCGCCGCCTTTGCTCCGAACACGAAGCTGCGGGGCAGAAATTCCGCATTGGGATCGTCGTGTATGCGCTGCATGAGCGAGGTTATGAGCATGGCGCACATGAGCTGGCGCTTGTACTCGTGCAGACGCTTTACCTGAACGTCGATAACGGCGTCCGTGTTCAGCACGAAGCCGTCGTTTTTAAGTGCAAATGCGGCAAAGTCGTGCCTGTTCTGCCGCTTTATCTCGATCACACGGCGCTGCACCTCAGGCTCCGAGGCAAAGTCCTTTAGCCGTATGAGCTTTTCCGGCTCGGTGAGGTAGTCGTCGCTGCCCAAAAGATCGGTCACGAGTCGGTGCAGGCGGGGGTTTATCTGCGCAAGCCAGCGGCGGTGGTCGATGCCGTTGGTGACGTAGGTGAAGCGCTCCGGATAAAGCTCGCACACGTCACGGAACAGGTCGTTGCGAAGTATCTCGCCGTGCAGGGCGGAGACGCCGTTTACCTTAAAGCAGGTCGCAAGGCAGAGGTTTGCCATATGCACGCAGCCGTCCCGGATTATGAGGTTGCGCCCCGTCTTTTCGCCGCTGCCGAAGCGGGAGATCAGAAGCTCGCACCAGCGGCGGTTTATCTCGCACAGGATCTCCCATATCCTCGGAAGCAGGCTCTGCACGAGCGACTGCGGCCACTTTTCGAGCGCCTCGCTCATAACGGTGTGGTTCGTGTACGCCACGGCGGAGCTTACGATGCTCCACGCCTCGTCCCAGCCGAGACCGTATTCGTCCATCATTATCCGCATGAGTTCGGGGATGACGAGGGTCGGGTGGGTGTCGTTTATCTGAATGACGTGGTGCTTTGCAAAGCTGCGGATATCGCCCCAGCGCTCGACGTGCTTTTTAACAATGGTCTGAGCGGTCGCCGACACGAAGAAATACTGCTGCTTTAAGCGGAGCTGCTTTCCCTCGATGTGGTCGTCGGCGGGGTAGAGTACCTTCGTGATGACCTCGCTCATGGTGCGCTGCTCCATGCTCTTAACGTACTCGCCCTCGGAGAACAGGTACATATCGAGTGCGTTGGTGCTTCTTGCGTCCCACAGGCGGAGGGTGTTTATGCGATTGCCGCCATAGCCCGCAATGAGCATATCCCTCGGCACCGCCGTCACGGTGGTGTAGCCCTGATGCTCGGCGTGGTAGCGCCCGAAGCCGTCCCAGTACGAGCTGATGTGACCGCCGAAGCGCACCTCGACCGCATCCTCGTTGCGGGGAATAAGCCAGCTCTCGGCGCTCTTGCGCCAGTCGTCTGCGACCTCGGTCTGCTTGCCGTCAACGATCTTCTGGCGGAAGATGCCGAGCTCGTAGCAGATGGAGTAGCCCGTTGCGGGGATGCCGAGCGTCGCCATGGAGTCCATGTAGCAGGCGGCAAGACGTCCGAGACCGCCGTTGCCGAGTCCTGCGTCGTTTTCCTCCTCAAAGATGTCCGACGCATTTCTGCCGAGGTCGGACAGCGCCCCCGTGAGCGCCTCGGAAATGCCGAGGTTGAAGGCGTTTTTCATCAGGCTCCTGCCCATCAGAAACTCCATGGACAGGTAATGCACCTCACGGTCGGGGGTCTTTTCCTCCTCGAATGCGAGGAGGCGGCTCATGATCTCACGGATGACGATGGCGCTTGCACGAAACACCTGATCGTCCGTTGCGTTTTTGCTTGTTACTCCGAAGTGCGCACAGAGCTTATCTTCAATGGCAGAGCGCACCTCGTCGCGGGAAATCTGATTTGTCATAAATTCACCTTAAATGCTGCTGTTTTTTGGGATGACGATGGGGAGCCTTTCACTTCCCATCAGGGTCTGATCGGCGGAGAGCCTTACGTTTTTGTCGGCGATGACGTTGCCGAGGATGACGTTTTCTCCGATCTCCGCACCACGCATTACGATGCAGTCACGGAGCTTTGCGCCCTTTTTGATGCGCACGTCGGAAAAGACGATGCAGTTTTTAAGCTCACCCTCGATGCGGCAGCCGTCCGCAACGAGGGAGCGGCTGACCTTGGCGTTTTCGCCGTAGTAGGTGCTGACGTCCACGGAGCTTTTCGAGCGCACGGGGCGGTCCTTGGGGAAAAGCGCATTGCGCTTTTCCGGGTCGAGCATATCCATGTTTGCACGGAAATATGCATCCGTACTCATAATACGCCGGGCGTAGCTTTCGTGAACATAGACGTGTATCCTGCCGCCCTGACCGAGGTAGGACGCAAGAGCGTCACGGTGGAAGTGATAGCTGTTGTTTGCGGCACAGTCCGCCATGAGCCTTGTGAGCAGAGACTTTGAAATGACATACGCCTCAAGCGAGGCAAAGCCCTTGCCGGAGCCGGTCTGATTGTAGATGATGCCGTCGGCAAAGCCGTTTTCGTCGGGGTCGTAGCGGTGATGGCGGTAATCGGGGTCAAGGCGAGTGCATATCGCCGTGATCTCCGCACCGGACTCAATGTGGCTGCGGCAGATGTCCGCAAGGTCGAGATTCGCTGCGGTGTTGCCGTGCATCATTATTATATTGTCCTCTTTAATGTCGTCGATGTATGTGGAGACGGCATTCAGTGCCTCGATGGTGCCGGTGTAGTCGCCCTTGTGGTATTCGGGCAGACCGAAGGGCGGGAGCATACGCAGACCGCCTATCTTGCGGCCCATGTCCCAGTCCTTGCCGCTGCCGATGTGGTCGAGCAGCGACTGATAGTCACGCTGCATGATAACGCCGACGTTGTGGATGCCAGCGTTCATCATGGACGACAGCGCAAAGTCGATAAGTCTGTACCTGCCGCAGAAGGGCATGGAGGCGGCGGTGCGGCGGCGGACAAGCTCGCCCAGCTCCACCGTAGCGCCGTAGGCGTAAATGATACCGTGAAAATCGGACATGGCTCAAACCTCCTCGGACGTGTAGATCATGGCGCCCGCCGGAACGGATGCGCCGTCTCGTATGTTTATGTTCGGACCGCAGGTCGCAACGCCCCAACTCTCGCTTCCGTCGGGAGTCTGACCTATGTGTGCGCCCTTGCCGACGACGGTGTTTTCGCCGATGATGGCGTACTCGACGACGGCGCCCTCACGCACCTGCGCACCGGGCATCAGCACGCTGTACAGCACGCTTGCGCCGGGAGCGACCGTGGCGGAGCTTGACAGCACGGAGTTTTCGACCTTGCCCTCGATGACGCAGCCCTCGGTCACGATGGAGTGGACGATGCTTGCGTTCTCGCCCGCAAAGTGGGGCGGACACACGGAGCCTCTCGAACGGATGGGCCACTTTGGGTCGTAAAGGTCGATGAGGGTGTTCGAGAGCATATCCATGTTCGAGTCCCACAGACTCGTTATCGTGCCGACGTCACGCCAGTAGCCGTCGAAGCGGTAGGGCCAGAGCTTTTCGCCGTTTCGCAGCATATTGGGGATGATGTTCTTCCCGAAGTCCTTGTCGGAGGCGGGGTCGTTTTCGTCTGCGATGAGGTACTCACGCAGCTTCTTCCAGTTAAATATGTATATGCCCATGGAAGCCAGATCGCTTTTCGGCTTTTTGGGCTTTTCCTCGAACTCGTTTATGTATCCGTCGCCGCCGATGTTCATGATGCCGAAGCGGGACGCCTCGTCCATGGACACCTGAAGCACGGCGATGGTGCAGGCGGCGCCGCTCTCGGTATGCTCACGCAGCATATCGGAGTAGTCCATCTTGTAGATGTGGTCGCCGGAGAGGATGAGAACGTTGTCGGGATCGTACATTTCGATGAAGCCGATGTTCTGATAGATGGCGTTTGCGGTGCCGGAGAACCACGAGCCGTTTTCGCCCGCAGTCTGGTAGGGGGGCAGAATGAAAACGCCGCCGTCGGCAGAGTCAAGATCCCAAGGCTGACCGCCGCCGATGTAACTGTTGAGCTGTAAGGGACGGTACTGCGTAAGCACGCCGA
>OCQZ01000013.1_pt1 | contig 47126 bp, 43 predicted proteins | sample 1538921 | NCBI WGS metagenome assembly OCQZ01 (sample SAMN03418269, study PRJEB22391) | human gut metagenome | biome: human-gut; feature: organic feature; material: feces | host: Homo sapiens | place: Tanzania | collected 2013-01 | reverse complement strand
TTTAACGCAGCACGGGCGAAAATACGCCCGTCAAAACCGACAGGAGTTCGACTCCCGTCAGCTTAAGGTGAACGACATGGTAAAAGAGTACATGAACGGACATGATTTTCTCGTGGAGAACGAGGCGTTTCTGAACACCGACGAGCGCCTTTCCGCAATGATAAAGACGGATGCGGCGTACATCACGTCGCCGGATAAGCGGAGCTACGCACTTCGGGTCACCTCCGGCGGGACGCTGCTTGCGCTGAAGCTGCACCCGTTTCCACTGCTGCCCTTCGGCGACTCCGAGTGTGTGCCGGAGCTTTTGAATTATATTGACCTGTGCCGGCTTGAAGCGGAAAGCTTCCTGTGCGAGAGCGGTTTGGGCGAGGCGATGTCGAGGGCGATATACGAGCGGCACGGGCTGCGCTGTGTCGAGACGCTGGCGATGGACCTCATGGCGGCGGACGAGGTGTCCGAGCCGACCTGTCCCGACGTTTGCCGTGCATCGGCGGAGGACGCCGAGGAGATATGCGACTGCGTTGACCGCTTCCTTATAGATTGCGGACTTACGGAGACGCAGGACCGTGAGGCGACGAAGGCGGCGATCGGGACCTTCCGCATCCTCAGAGAGAACGGCGTCATCGTGAGCATGGCGCAGATGCCCGTGACCGAGCTGCCGGAGGTGCGCATCCGTGCGGTGTACACCCGTGACGAGTGCCGAGGCAGAGGCTGCGCCCGCAAGGTGGTAAACGCCGTGAAAAACGAGATACTGTCGATGGGCAAGCTTGCGACGCTGAACGTCGATAAGAAAAATCCGATCTCAAATCGGCTCTACCTTTCGCTGGGCTTTAAGCGCATCCTCTCGCAGAGCGAGTACAGGGTGGCGTCCCCCGACGGAGAGCGGGAAAATTGAGTCGTGAAAAGACAAAGCCCCGGCGATGCAAACGCATCACCGGGGCTTTGTCGCTTAGTCCCTGAAATCAAAAAGGTCCTTCGGGCTTATCTCAAGCACCTCGCAGAGCTTGAACACAACGTCGAACGAAACGCCGACGTTGCCAAGCTCGATGGCGCTGATGTGGCTCCTGTCAATATCGACAAGCTCCGCAAGCTGAAGCTGCGTGAGCTTTTTTCTTTTCCTGTAATAAACGACGTTCAGACCGAATTTTTCGTACAGCTTTTTGTACTCCGCTTTCATGCGTATCACCTCAAATAAATGATAATGGGTGTGATACACTTCATAAACCTTGTGTAAATAGCGTAATGTTGTTGACACAGGTCATTTTGGCATGATATAGTATATTTGGAAACGGTAAAAGCAAATCGGAAATGATTGCTGCCACTCATAAAAAACATAAATACACTTGAGGAGGAAAAATTTAATGGAAAATGGGGAGAGACTTTGCCCGTTTTGTAAAGCGGAGATCAAAGGCGGAGATGAGGTCAAGTTTTGCACGACTTGCGGTCGAGATATAAGCTCCGCTGACGATGTCAGTGCGGGCTTTGAGAGCGTTGCCGAGCCGACACCGAAAAAGAGCAGGAAAAAGCCGATAATCATCGGCATCGCCGCTGCGGTGATTATCGGCGTAATAATCTTAATTGTAAGCGGAAGATCTTCAAACAAAGGTGAGCTTACGATAGATGAGTATCTCTTATATGCAGAAGAATTTCTTGAATATTCCTATGACGCAGGCGCTAATCTTGAAGAGATAAGCGATACCGTTCAGAGATATTGGTATGAAAATATTTACGATGACAAACACGGTGCAGATATCAACGATGCCATTCTGTATGCAATGTCGGACAAGTCAAGCGAAATTGAGCTGGCGAAAACATATGACGACAAGCTGAAAGATATGTACAAGAAGGTAAAAAATATCCCCGAAGGATTGTCTGAGGATGAGAGGGACGAAGCAAAGGAAGTGCGGGATGCAGTCAAGGAGCTTTATAATGTTTACAGCGACTTCTACACTTTTGCAACAGAGCCGTCCGGCAGCTTTAACACATACAGCGAAAGAAACAATTCACTCACGGATCAGTTTACTTCAAAGTATAATGCATTAAAAAATCTCTTGGAGTGAAATAACACGCCACAAAAAACAGCCGCCAACAGGCGGCTGTTTTTGCGGTTTAAAATCGTCGGGAAAGAAAAGACAATCATGGGGAGAGGGCGAGAGGGGATCGGGTATCCACTCTCGCAAGAATTGAGCGAAGCGGATAAATGATAAGTCCACCAAAAAAGAAAACCTACAGCTCAAATAAGCTGTAGGTTTATGGTGGACGATACAAGACTCGAACTTGTGACCTCCCGCACGTCAAGCGGATGCGCTACCAGCTGCGCCAATCGTCCGTTTATCGGCAACGGTTATTATAACCGCTGCCGATTATTTTGTCAACAGTTTTTTCTCGGCTTAATTTCAGCGTGAGGAAACCACGACACGGCAGGTCGCCGATGCTCCGTAGCAGGTGACGGTTATCGTCGCAACGCCGGAGCCGACCGCCTTTATGGTGGCAGCGGAGCCGTTGCTCTCGATCACCAGAACGTTCTCGTCGGAGCTGGTCCACACGATCTCGGGATTGACGAGATTCATCGGATACGGCTGCGCCGTAAGCGGGGTCTCGTCGCCGACCCGGCAGCTGAACTCCGTGCGCAGGTCGCCGTAGTAGTATATCTTGACCTCCGTCACCGTCGGGGTCACGACAGGTGTCGGCGATTCGCTCGGCGAGGGCGAGGGTGCATCCGAAACGGGCGGTGGCGTGGGCTTGTCGGGGGTTGCGGGAGCGTCCGCATTGGGAAGGCTGACCGCTATCATAACGACGAGCGCAGCGATGACTGCGATAACAAGGATTGCGCCGAATATAAGCTGCCACTTGCGGTTGTCCGCAGCTCTTGCGTTTGCGGCGGTGCCTTTTACCGCACCGGGCGTCGTACCCGGAACACGGCTGCTCTGCTGGACCCTTCTCGTCCCGCAGTTGGGGCAGCGACGGCGAAGCGCCGAAAATTTATTGCCGCAGCGACGGCAGGTTATCTGAGGAATGAAGCCCATAAATGCGCCTCCTTTTAAGCATAGGCTGACACGGCTGCCGCTTTCGGCGGCATGGTGTCGGCGCTCACACAAAAGTGAACTTTACCTATAAATAATACAGCAAAGCGCACGCTCCGTCAAGTTTTTAATAATACCGCTCAGTCAAACAGCGCCGACATAAGCTCGCTTGCGCTGCACGAGCAGAGGTACATACCGTCACCGAAGTCGGCGTACACCCTGTCACCGACGAGCTTTACGGTGCAGGTGACAAGGTCCCCGTCCTCCGAGAGCGCCGAAAACTCCAGCGTTTCGGCGTCCTCCGACAGCTCGCTTTTGCCCTCCTCAAGGCTTGCGCCTTTGCTCGGCGCAAGAAGCTCCGCAAGCTCCTCGGCGCTGATATCGAGCGTACTTTCGCCGTTTAAAAGCTGATCCTTGTCGGTCGTATCCTGCGGCACGCCCACATCGGCGATGACCGCCGACGAGCCTTTGCTTACGGAAAGCATCTCGGACCCCGAAGCCGTCTCGATTGCCGGGGGCGCAAAGCGCTGTGCGGCGAATATGACAAGCGTAAAGCAGGCGACAAGCGCCGCAATGCCGAGAAACACGCTCCGGCGCTTCTCAGTCCTCGGAGCCGAATTTCTCACGGCGTCCGTAATGCGCTCATGAAGACCCTGCGGCAGCGCTGTGTCCTCACACACGGCGTCGGAAACGGCGGAGAAGGCGGCAAGGGTGCGGCTGCACTCGTCGCAGGAGGCGATGTGCTGCATAAGCTCAAGCCGCTCGTCGTCGTTAAGCTCGCCGTCGAGCATTGCACTGATCTGTATTTTTCTCTGTTTGCAGTCCGTCATTTCCGCTCACCTCCCTGTGCTGTAGACGTGTAGAAGTCGGGAATGTTCCCGTCCTTCGTCAAAAAAGCACAGAGCCGTTTTCTCGCACGGAAAATGCGGGACTTCACGGTACCCGCTTCAAGTCCGAGTCTTGAGCCGATCTCCTCATAGCTCAGCCCGCCAAGCTCACGCAAAATGAGTATCTGCCGCTGGTCGGGGCTTAGGGTGTCAAGCCCGCGCCGCACGGCGTCACGCACAAGGGAGGACTCAAGACTGTCCTCCGGCAGGCTTCGCAGATCGGGGATCTCGCACTCATCGCCGTCGTCGTCCTCGCCGTCACGGGTGAGGGAGACGGTCTGCCGCTTGCTTTTTGCGCGCAGAAAGTCAAGGCACACGTTCGAGGCGATGCGGTAGACCCACGCCGAAAATCGGCTGTCGCCCCGAAACGAGGACAGGGAGCGGTAGACCTTGACAAAGCACTCCTGCGTCATGTCGGCGGCGTCCTCGGAGTTGCCGGTCATGCGCAGGCACAGCCTGTACACCCCCGCCTCGTACTCCGTGACGAGCGCCTCGAAAGCGTCCGTATTTCCGTCGAGTACGGAACGGATTATTTCCTTTTCAAATTCCTCGGTCATATCAGATCACGCTTAATCCCGCTCATTATCTTATGCAGCTCCTCCAGCGTTTCGACACGGACAAGCTGCTGCCTGTAATATGAAGAATTGGCGACGCCCTTTAAGTACCACGGGAGCTGATGCCGTGCCTCAAGGCAGGCAAGGCGCTCGCCGAAGCGCTCGGCGTACAGCTCCGTCTGCCGCAGCGCAAGGTCGCAGCGCTCCGAAAGCGGGGGAAGGTCAGGAACGACCTCACCGCCGCACAGTGCGTTTGCACGGGGGAATATCCACGGATTGCCGAAGCTGCCCCTGCCGATCATGGCAAGCTCGCACTCGGTGTAGCGGAGGATATGCTCCGCATCCTCCGGGGTAAAGATGTCGCCGTTTGCGATGACGGGAATGTCCACCGCACGGCGTACCTCACGGATGATGTCCCAATCCGCACGCCCGGAGTACATCTGCGCCCTCGTTCTGCCGTGGACGGCGATCGCCGAGGCACCCGCCTGCTGCGCCATGCGTGCGAATTCGACGGCGTTTACGCTGCCGCCGTCGAAGCCCTTGCGAAACTTCACGGTCACGGGGACGGAGACCGCCCGGACGACGCTTTCGATGATGCGCCCCGCAAGCTCAGGGTCACGCATGAGCGCCGAGCCGTCGCCGCTTTTGATGATCTTTCCCACGGGGCAGCCCATGTTTATGTCGAGAATATCCGCACCGCTGCCCTCGAGCGCCATGGGAGCCGCCTCCGCCATGACCTCCGGCTCGTGACCGAATATCTGCACTGCAAGCGGGCAGGGCATGGGCGGATTGTACAGCAGGGAGGCGGTCTTCTCGTCACGGTAAACGAGCGCCTTTGCGCTTATCATCTCGGTCGTCACCATCGCAGCGCCAAGCTCCGCACAAATGAGACGGAAGGCAAAGTCGCTGACTCCCGCCATGGGCGCAAGCGTAAAGCGCCCTTTAAGCTCTATGCCGCCGATGTTCACCATAGCATATCCAATCCCACGGGGCAGTGGTCCGAGCCCGTGATCTCCGGCAGGATGTATGCGTCCTTTATGTTGCCGCACAGCCTGTCGGAAACGAGAAAGTAGTCGATGCGCCAGCCGACGTTGCGCTGCCGTGCGGCGGCACGGTAGCTCCACCACGAATATGCGTCACGCTTATCGGGGTAGAGACTGCGGAAGGTGTCGGTAAAGCCGGAGGCAAGAAGCTCCGAAAAAGCGCTGCGCTCCTCGTCGGAAAAGCCGGGATTTCCCCGGTTGGAGGCGGGATTTTTGAGGTCTATCTCCTCATGTGCGACGTTCATGTCGCCGCAGACGATGACGGGCTTTACCTTGTCAAGCTCGCACAGGCGGCTGCGGAATGCGTCCTCCCAGCTCAGCCTGTACTCGATGCGGCGCAGTCCGTCCTGCGCATTGGGGGTGTAGACGCAGACGAGGTAGAAATCCTCGTACTCCAGCGTCAGCATCCTGCCTTCGTGGTCATGCTCGTCGATGCCGAGGTTTCGGGTGACGCTTATGGGCGTGTGCTTTGTGAAAACTGCGGTACCGGAGTAGCCTTTTTTGTCGGCATAGCACCAGAAGCTCTCGTAGCCGGGGAGGTCGAGACTGACCTGCCCCTCCTGGAGCTTCGTCTCCTGAAGGCAGAAGAAATCGGCGTCGAGGGCAAGAAAAATATCTTCAAAGCCCTTTTTCAAAACGGCACGCAGACCGTTTACGTTCCAGCTTATAAATCTCATAGTCCGGCTCCTCTTGCGTCCGACAAGGCGGCGTTTCTCAGGCGTTCGGGAACGCCGTCAGACCCGCACTTCGTTGCCTGCGTTTTGACGGCGGTCAGGGCGTTTATGGGGATGCCCATGCCGTGGAACTTCCGTTCGTAGTCGGTCATTATCCCGCAGACGCCGTTTTTGTGAAGGTCGTTTGTGAGGGCCTTTATCTCCCAGCCCTCGGAGCGCAGAGCATCCAGCGACCAGTCGAAAAGCGGGCGGTTGTCCGTCTTAAAGCGTATCTCGCCGCCGAGGGGCAGGATGTCCGCATAGCTGCGGAGAAAGCCGGGGGCGGTGAGACGGTGCTTTGCGTCACGGCTCTTGGGCCACGGGTCGCAGAAGTTTATGTATATGACTCCGATCTCGCCGGGGGCGAAAATGTCACGCAGAAGCAGAGCGTCGGCGTCCATAAAGCGGACGTTTCCGATGCCCTCGGAGCAGACGAGCTCCATGCCCTTTATCATTGCGTCGGGCGATTTTTCGAGCGCAAGCAGCAGCATCTCAGGCTCGCTTGCGGCGAGCGCTGCGGTAAAGCCGCCCTTGCCGCAGCCGATCTCCAGCCGCAGCTCATCGTATCCCGGAAACTCGGTTTTCCAGCGCCCTTTAACGGCGGCGGGGTCGGGTATAAGCACCTCGCCGCATCTTTCCATGCGGGGCTTTAGGTTGGGCCTTTTTCTCATTCTCAAGCTCGTTCACACTCCGATCTTATTACATGCCAACAATACCATAAAACAGATCAAACATCAATCGGCAAAATAACTCGATAGATTTGTGACAATTTACCTTAAAATACGTCAAAGAGCGGCTTGAAATGCAAAAAAACTTGTGATATAATTTAACAATCAAAGAGAGCAGGGTTAAATTTAGACCTTTGCGCAGAATTTTAAGGAGTGGTTTTGAATGAAACGAGGAGTGAAAGTATCCCATAACGTGATCCGCAGATTGCCGAGATACTTGAGAAAGCTGGACGAGCTGACGGAGGCGGGCGTGAGCCGCATTTCCTCCGGCGAGCTTGGCAGGCAACTCGGTCTTACCCCCTCACAGATCAGGCAGGATTTTAGCTGCTTTGGTGAATTCGGTCAGCAGGGCTACGGCTATAAGGTGACCGCTCTGCGTGCGGAGATCGCATCCATACTCGGTATGGACAGAGGATTTAAGGCTATACTTATCGGCGTCGGCAATATCGGTCAGGCGCTCGTGTGCAACTTTTCCTTCAACCAGTGGGGCTTTGAGCTTATGGCGGCGTTCGACGTCAAGCCTGAGCTTATCGGCAACGAGCATGAGGGCATCATGGTGCATCACATCGACGAGCTGCCGCAGTTTTTGGACGAGAATCATGTTGACGTTGCGGTGCTTTGCGTTCCCAAGAAGCACGCAGTCGCCATTACCGAGCTGCTTACCAGCCACGGCATAAATGCGATCTGGAACTTCACGAATGTGGAGCTTACCGCACCCGAAAGCAGCACCATAGTCGAGAACATACATTTCTCGGATTCGCTTTTGTCGCTCAGCTACTTTGTGGCGCAGGATATTGACGAAAAGGCTGCAAGAGCGGCAAGACTCAACAAGTAAGCAGAAACGTCAAAAAGCGCAGCTTTTACAGAAAAGCTGCGCTTTTACTTTGAGGAGATACTTATGTCAGATACTATTGCGGCGATCTCGACGGGAAGCTGCGTCTCGGCGATAGGCATTGTGCGCCTGAGCGGGGACGGGGCGATAGAGATCGTGAGCCGAATGTTTTTCCCCTCGTCGGGAAAGCCGATGGATGCGGCAAAGGACAGGCAGCTCGTGTACGGTGAGCTTCGGGACACGGACGGCAGAGTGCTCGATCTCTGTCTTTGTACGGTGAGCAGAGCGCCGCACAGCTACACGGGCGAGAACACGGCGGAGCTTCAGTGCCACGGCTCGCCCACGGTACTCAGAGCGGCGCTCGATGCGGCGTTTAAGCTCGGTGCAAGGCAGGCGCTGCCCGGAGAGTTCACAAAGCGTGCGTTTTTGAACGGACGCATGGACCTCAGCAGCGCAGAGGCGGTGGCGGATATAATCGACGCCGAGACCGCCGAGGCTGCAAAGAACGCCGCAGGGCAGCTTGCGGGCGCAATATCGAAGAAGATCGAGCGGATATACTCCGAGCTTGCCGACATAAGCGCACACTACCATGCGGTGCTGGATTACCCCGACGAGGACATCGAGGACTTTACGCTTGACGCTTACCGCACGCAGCTTTGCTCCGCCGCAGCGGAGCTTCGGCGTCTGCACGACAGTCACGCCGACGGGCGCATCATGCAGGGCGGCGTTCCCGCTGCGATAATCGGCAGACCGAACGCCGGAAAAAGCTCTCTTTTAAACCTTGCGCTGGGCTATGACCGTGCCATCGTCACGGACATTCCCGGCACCACGAGGGACACCATCGAGGAAAAGCTCAAGCTCGGCGGCGTGCTGCTGCGCCTTACCGACACCGCCGGCATACGCAGCACCGACGACGAGATCGAGCGCATGGGCGTGGAGCGAAGCCTTGATGCGATGAACAGTGCGGAGCTTGTGCTGCTCGTTATAGACGGCAGCCGTGAATTTTCCGCCGAGGACGAGGCGCTCCTGCGTGAGGCCGAGAAAGCGCCCAAGGCGGTGGTCGTGCTGTCGAAGTCCGACCTGCCGCAGCGCTGCCGACTGCCGGAAACAAAGCTTCCGACCGTTAAGCTCTCCGCCGTCACGGGGGAGGGTCTGCACGAGCTTGAGGCGGCGGTCAAGGCGCTGTTTCCGCTGCCGAACGTGCCTGCGGGCGAGATACTCACGAACGCAAGACAGGCGGAGGCGGTCGCAAGGGCGCTTGAGCATCTTGCCTCGGCGCTCGACGCAATGGAGCGTGGGCTTACGCCGGACATCATCCTCACCGAGAGCGAGGGTGCGATGCTCGCCCTCGGCGAGCTTAGCGGCAAAACGGTGCGGGAGGACGTGACGAACCGCATATTCAGCCGCTTCTGCGTCGGAAAATGACACGAAAGCACTTGCGGTATATATCGGCGGTGCTATAATTAAGAGACACTCTCCGGAAGGGAGGATATGACGATGGAACTTAAAGACATGAGCCTTGAGACCTTTGCGTCGGCGCTTGCATCGACGGAGCCGACACCCGGCGGCGGGGGAGCCGCTGCGCTCGTCGGCGCACTGTCGGCGGCGCTCTGCTCCATGGCGGGCGGCATCACGCTGCAAAGCAAAAGGTACGCCGCAAGAAAGGACTCACTTTCGCCGATACTGTCCCGCTGCGAGGAGCTGAGAGAGAGGCTTTTGGAGCTTATAGACGAGGACGCAAGGCTTTTTCTGCCACTCAAGGCGGCATACTCCACGCCGAAGGACGAACCCGACTACGGGCGCACCATGGAAAACGCAACGCTCGGCGCCTGCCGTGCACCGCTTGAGATGCTGCGCCTTTGCGCAGAGCTGTCGGGGCTTTTGCGGCGTCTGAGCGAAAATTGCAGCCCCATGCTCGTTTCCGACGTCGGCTGTGCGGCGCACTGCTGCCGTGCGGCGATGGAGTGTGCGGCGATGAACGTGTTTATAAACACCCGCAGTCTTTCAGATAGGGACAAGGCGCTGAAGATAGAAAACGAGGTGCGGTCTCTCCTTTCGGAAAACGGAGCCGAGGCGACCGCCGTCGGCGAAAAAATTGCGGAGGGCTTAGCCTGCAAAGGGCATGAGGCAATGCTTATGCGTGGCGCACCCGTCGCCGCCGCAGCGGATGCGGAAACGAAAAAGCGTGAGCAGCGCCTCGGCGACACGGGCGTGACGCCGACGATAGCGCTCGTCCGTGTCGGCAGTGACCCGGATGCCGTGTACTACGAAAAGTCGGCATCGGAGCGCTGCGAAAGACTCGGCGTCGCCGTAAGAAAAGTGACGCTGCCGCAGTCGGCGTCCCAAACGGAGCTTATGTCGGCGATACGAGGGCTGAACATTGATGCCGGCGTTCACGGGATACTGCTCCTGCTGCCGCTGCCGGAGGGGTTTGACGAGAAGGCGGCCTGCGCCGAGATCGCAGCCGACAAGGACGTTGACGGAGTGTCGCCCGGCTCGGCAGTGGGGATATACTCCGGCACGGGCGAGGGCTTTGCCCCCTGTACCGCCGAGGCGTGCATGATGCTTCTGCATCACTACGGCATTCCGGTCTCCGGCGCAAAAGCCGTCGTCGTCGGCAGGAGCCTCATAGCGGGCAGACCCGTCTCCATGCTCCTCACACAGGAGGACGCCACCGTCACGCTGTGCCACAGCAAAACGCAGCGTCTGGCGGAGGTCGTGCGTGAGGCGGACATTGTGATAGCCGCAGTCGGGAAGGGCGAATTTCTCGGCGGCGACTGCTTTAGAGCGGGGCAGACGGTCATCGACGTCGGCACGAACTACGACGCAGACGGGCGTCTTGTCGGCGACGTGTGCTTTGCACAGGCGAGCCGAAGAGTGCGGGCGATAACGCCCGTTCCTCAGGGCGTCGGGGCGGTGACCGCAGCGGTGCTTGCCATGCACACGGTGCTTGCCGCCGAAAGACTTACGGGAAAACAAAAATAATACTAACTTGTCAGAGTAGGAACGGGTGCGTAAGCTGACGGTAGCCGAACCCCTGCCGCCTGTCGGCGTACCCTTTCGGTTATTTCCGACTTTTTTGCTTTGATGGGCGTCAGCCCATCTTCATCAAAGAAAGCCGAAAATCCCTCGAAAAGCACTGCCGACAGGTGCTTTGCAGTTTTGCCGGAGCGGATTTTTGTTCGGGCAAGGCAAAGCCCGCAGAGAATACTTGACGTATTGTCAAGGGCTTTAACGCAGCACGGGCGGAAATCCGCCCGTCAAAACCGACAGGGGTTTGGCTCCCGTCAGCTTAAGTGTCGGAGGATGGGAGTTGTCTCCGAACGAAAGGGCAAAGCCCTGCGATACCCGTTTCGCATCCGCTGCAACAAGGGATAGGTCCCCCGCAAAAGGGAAGATCCCTGCCACAGTATGTATGCAGCAAGGGGGGACTTTTTTGAACACAAAACAGTTATGTACAAATTCGGCGCTTGCGGCGCTTTGCGCCGTGCTGGGCTATTTTTCGATAAGCACCGGCAACTTTAAGCTCAGCTTTGAAACCCTGCCGATCATCATCGGCGCACTTGTGATGGGACCGCTCTCCGGTGCCGCCGTCGGACTTTGCGGCACCTTCGTGTACCAGCTTCTGCGCTACGGGCTTATGCCCACGACGCCGCTGTGGATGCTGCCGTACTGCGTCTGCGGACTTATAGTCGGCTTTGCTGCAAAGGCGGGCGGCTACAAGCTCAGTCGGAAAAAGACGGTGCTTTTGTGCGTCATTGCCGAGCTTGCGGTGACGACGCTCAACACGGGAGTGCTGTATATCGACAGCCGGGTGTACGGCTACACGGTGGCGTATGTGTTTGCGACGATCATTCCGAGGTATGCGGTCTGCGTCGTAAAGGCGGTCGCCGAGGGCTTCCTCCTGCCGCCGATCGTGAATGCGCTGTCCCGCTTCGGGGCGGCGAAGGGAGGCGTGCGCAATGACGGGTGACGAGGCGATAAAATACATAGAAAGCCGCACCGCATCGACGAGGCTTGGGCTTTTCCGCACAAGACAGCTTCTCGCCATGCTCGGCGATCCGCACAAAAAGCTGCGCTTTGTCCACGTTGCGGGGACAAACGGAAAAGGCTCCGCCTGCGCAATGCTGTCCTCGGTGCTTATGGCGTCGGGCTATCGCACGGGGCTTTACACGTCGCCGTATATAAAGCGCTTTAACGAGCGGATGCAGATAAACGGCGTCGATATTCCCGATGCGGAGCTTGCACGGCTCACGGAGCGCATAATCCCGCTTGTGGAGAAAACGGACGACCCTCCGAGCCAGTTTGAGGTCATAACGGCGATCGCCATGCAGTGGTTTCTGGAAAAGGGCTGCGACGTCGTGGTGCTTGAGGTGGGACTCGGCGGCGAGCTTGACAGCACGAACGTCATCGACTCTCCCGCAGCGGCGGTCATAATGAACATCGGACTTGAACACACGGAGTACCTCGGCAACACGATCGCCTCCGTTGCGTCGGCGAAGGCGGGCATCATAAAACCGGGCTGCCCCGTCGTGTGCTACGACAGCGGCAGCGAGTCGGCGGAGGTGTTCCGCAGCCGCTGCCGTGAGGTCGGGGCAAGCTACATCCCGGTGGACTTTTCGGGACTGCATCGCACGGCTCAGAGCCTTGACGGGCAGAGCTTTACGCTCAACGGCGAAAGCTACACGATACCGCTGCTCGGCGACCATCAGCTCAAAAATGCGGCGGTCGTTTTGAAGACCGTCGAGGTGCTGCGTTCCCGTGGCTTTTCGATAAGCGAGGCGGCGCTCAAAGACGGGCTTTGCCGCACACGCTGGCCCGCACGCTTTGAACTTCTGCGCCGGGAGCCGCCCTTCGTACTCGACGGGGCGCACAATCCCCAGTGCGCCGAGGCACTAAAAGACGGGCTTTCGTGCGTGTTCCCCGGACGGCGCTTTACGATGATAAGCGGCATACTCCGTGATAAGGATGCGGATGCGATGCTCTCGTCGCTCCTGCCCTTTGCAAACAGAGTGTACTGCGTCACGCCGGACAGCCCACGGGCGCTTCCGGCGGGGGAATATGCACGGCTCATCGAGGAAAGAGGCGTTCCGGCGAGCGTCTGCGCCTCGGTCGGCGACGCTTTGCGGCTTGCGCTTAACGGTGGCGAGGCGGTGCTTGCCTGCGGCTCGCTGTACATGGCGGGCGAGATCGAAAACCTCTATCCGCAGGTGATGAAGGACATTCTGCGCCGTGAGTGCAAAAAGCGTCGGGCATCGCTCTCGGATGATGAGCGGGAGAGCTTTTCCCGTCAAATTTCGGAACGCATCGCCGAGAGCCGGGAGTATAAAAACGCCTCCGTCATCCTGTCGTACAGAGCGACGGGGACGGAAGCGGAGGTACGTCTTCCCGGCGACGGGAAGCTTGTGGCGTACCCGAAAACGGAGCCTGACGGCAGCATGAGAGCGCTCGTGCCGGATAGTGCGGACGCCTTCATAAAGGGCGCATTCGGGATATGGGAACCCGACCCGCTGCGGTCAAGGGAGCTTTCGCCGGAGGAGATCGGGCTTGCGATCTGCCCCTGCGTCGGCTTTTCGGGGCGGTATCGCCTCGGCATGGGCAAGGGCTTTTACGACCGTTTCCTGCCGAAGTGCGTGAATGCAAAGGCGGTCGCCGCCGCATTCGAGACGCAGCGCCTTGCCGAGCTGCCGACGCAGCCGCACGACTTTACCGTCGCCGCCGTGTTCACGGAAAAGGGCGAGTACCGATAATAAAAGCTTGCACAGCCCTTGGGCTGTGCAAGCTTTTCTGCCTGTTCCGAAAAATTTTTTGATTTCTTTGTAAGATTTCTGCGTCCGAGGAGTCTTACTTGCAAAGGGGGTGGCAGCGCAATGGAGTTTGAAGAGATATACCGCAGCTATTTTAAGTCGGTATATCACTACGCATGGCAGCTTTCGGGCGACGAGCATATTGCGGAGGAGATCACGAGCGAAGCTTTTTTTAAGGCGATCAATTCCATAGACGGCTTTCGCAACGAATGTGATATGCGTGTTTGGCTTTGTCAGATCGCCAAGAACAGCTATTACTCATACCTGAAAAAGAACAAAAGAGTTTTGAGTATCGACGAGGCGGAGCTGCAAAGCGCTGCCGCTGAGGACGCTAATATCGACACAAAGCTCGGCGAGCGGGAGGACGTCCGCCGAATACGAATGATCCTGCACGGCATGGCGGAGCCGTACCGTGAGGTGTTCATGTGGCGGGTGTTCGGGGAGCTGTCGTTCAGAGAGATCGGCGATCTCTACGGAAAAAGCGATAACTGGGCTTGCGTTACCTACCACCGAGCAAGGAAAATGATACAACGCAGATTGGAGGGATCTGAGCATGAAAAATGAGTGCAGCGTCGTTCGTGATATACTGCCCCTGTATGTTGAAAATATGGTCAGCGACGAGACGGATGCGTCTGTCAAAGAGCATCTTGAGGCTTGCCCGGAATGCGCTGCGGAGCTTGAAGCCTTGAAGGCGGGGACGAAGGCGGAAAAGGTCGGCGGTGAAATGCGGGAGAGCCTGGAGTCGGAAGTGACGAAGTCCATGAAGGTTACCCGCAGGAAATTCCGCAAAAAGGCGTATCGTATCGCCGCTGTCATTGCCGGCATCTTCATCGTCGTGTGCGTGCTGCTTCACTATTTCCCCGTTTACCGTATAGTGGATATCGGCTCTATGACGATCGGCAATTACTACAGCGGTGAAGAAATCTCGAAAGCTCTTTATATCGGCTCTGCCTCCGACCGCAGAGAGGCGCAGGCGGTTTTACGTTTGGCGGATAAGGCTTTTAATGATGTGCGGCACACAAGGGCTGAAAACGAAGAAGAATATGGCTTGCTTGCCTGCTATGCGACCGATACGGACAGCTACGGCGATGCGTCGTTCAACGAACATTCCTTGGAGCTGTGGTCCGCCCATCTTGGGGAGGACGAGGGCTATATATGGGTATATTACTCGTCCGAAACCTTCAATCACGACGGCAGTCTCGCTCACGGAAGCAGCAATGTTCCGTCGCTTTGGAAGGTGGAAAGAAGCGACGACGGAGAATGGGTCGTCGTTCAGATCCGTGAACACCCCTGAGACGTGGCTTAGGAAAAGTGTACCGATAACAAAAAACCCTGCATCCGCATTTTTGCGGATGCAGGGTTTTTATTGTGATATCAGTCCGTGGAAACTTCGTTGTAGTTCTTGCCGGCGGCCTCGACCAGCGGCAGGTAGTCTGCGTACTCGGTCTCGGTGGCGCAGGAGAATTCCGCTCTCGATGCAAAGATCTCGACTTCCTTTGCCGACTTGTCGATGCGTGCGAGCGTTCCGGCGCCGGCGACGCAGCCGCCGGGACACGCCATGCCCTCGATGAGGTAGCCGTTATACTTACCCGCCTTGGCGAGCATGAGCAGCTTGCGGCACTCTTTAAGTCCGGTCGCACTGACGACCTTGACCTCACGGTCGGGATCGGTCTTGTGTATCGCATTCACGACCGCCTGCGCAACGCCGCCGGTGACGGCAAACTTCCTTGCGTCGGTGCTCGCCTGATTGAGAGGCTTTGCCTCGCTCATGGGGATGCGCTCCTTGTCGACGCCCTTGGCTGTAAACATTCCCAGCACCTCCTCGAAGGTGAGGACAAAGTCCACGTCACTGCGGACGTGACGGCGGCTGGCTTCAAGCTTCTTTGCGTCGCACGGTCCGACGAAAACGACCTTGCAGCCGGGGTGCTGCTCCTTTATGAGACGTGCCGTGATGACCATGGGCGTGAGCGCAACGGAGATGTTCTGCGCCATTTCGGGGAAGAACTTCTTCACCATGTTGCTCCACGAGGGGCAGCAGGAGGTGACCATGAAGGAATACTTCGACGGCACCTCGGCGAGGAAGTCGCTCGCCTCCTCCTGAACGCAGAGGTCTGCGCCGATGGCGACCTCGTACACTCCGGCAAAGCCGAGACGCTTAAACGCCGCCTCCATTTTTTCGGGGATGGCGTCGGGCCCGAACTGACCGACGAAGGCGGGAGCGAGCGCAACGTAAACGGGAACGTCGCTCTTTATCGCCATGATGGTCTGGAAGATCTGACTCTTGTCGGCGATGGCGCCGAAGGGGCAGTTTGCAAGGCACTGACCGCAGGAGGTGCATTTGCTGTAATCAATGTGCGCTCTGCCCTGCTCGTCCGTGCCGATGCAGTCAACGCCGCAGTGGGTCTTGCAGGGGCGCTTCTGATGAATTATCGCATGGAACTGACACTCCGACACGCACTTTGCGCAGCGGATGCAGCGGCTTTGATCTATCTGCGCCTTGCCGTTTGCCTTCTTGCTGATCGCCTTTTTGGGGCAGAACTCCATGCAAGGATGCTCAAGGCAGGCCTGACAGCCGTCGGTTATGGTGACGACGTTGTCGGGGCATTTGTTACAGGCAAATTTGATGACGTTTATGAGCGGCGGCTCATAGTATTTTTTCGCAATGACGCTTTCCTCGACGCCGTCGGAAATGTTGTTGTGAACGCCCAGCTTTCTCGTGGGCAGACCCATCGCAAGGCGAAGACGCTCGCCGACGACGGCTCTTTCAAACATAAGAGTACCCTTGTATGCGCCCGCGTCGTCGGGGTCGCCGGGACATATTTTATATGGAAGCTCCTCAAGAGCCTTGGCGTAATCTCCACCCTCATATGCAAGGCGTGCGATCTCGGTAAAAACCTTGTGACGTATTATGGTTTTGCCGGTCTCCATTCCTCTCATTAACCGTTCCTCCGTAATAAAGATCATCGGCTGCGGTATCAGCCAAACTTATTATACAGTTTGACGGGAATTTGTCAAGAACTTAACACATAACTTAACAAAGTATTGATATGAAAAAATGTTATAGCTTGGATGAAAAATCGGGCAAAACGCCGGAAAATGCATGAAAAAACGGACATCTCACGATGCCCGTTTTTGTTTTTTAAAATTTTTCTTATCTGCCGTTTCGTGCCTTGTACAGCTTTGCCGCCTTGCTCATGGGGATGAGCGCAAGCACGGTGACGGCCGCCGCCGCAATGAACAGCTCGTTTACGGGCAGGTAGCCCTCTGCGATGCTGCTGATGTCGTAGCCCATTTCGGTCGCCTGCTGCGCCGTGACGAAAACGAGGTTTCCGTTGTCCACGACCTGATATACCTTCTCGCCGAACAGACGGCAGATGGGGTCGGCAAGCAGGGGACCTGCGATCATCGGGAAGAACACGAAGAACAGGATGCGGATGCCCTCGAACTGCCCTCTGTGTTCTTCGGGGTACAGGCGCTTCATCCAAACGGTCATGGACTGCATGAACACGACGTAGCCCACGCCGACGAGGATTATGCCGACAAAGCAGGACCAGTTAGCGGGCGAGAGCGCATTTTCGGTGTCGAGGCTGCCCTTGAGCGCACCGACGACGAAGTAGATGAACAGGCAGCCGACGATGCTCAGCACCGTGGCAAAGGCGGCGACGTCCGGCACACGCTTGTTGTTGATGACCTTGATAAACGGCACCGATATGAGCATTGCCAAAACGAGGGGGATGCCGAGGATGAGGCTGGGGTCTTTAAAGCCGAGGGTGTAGTTCATCCAGTTCATTATGTGGATGAAGTAGCAGTTGTAGCCGATGAAGAATATGCACAACGTGAGGAACACGAGCGCAAGCTCCTTGTTCGACACGAAGCGCTTGAAATTAAAGGTGGAGGCAAACTGATGCCAGAAGCTGCCCTCCTTTACGGGGCGGAGCTTGGGCGAATCCTTGAGCAGGAACATGGAGGCGATGCCGACGAGTATCGTCACCGCACCGGCGATGGTGAAGAAGGCTATGTAGCCCGCCTGCGGATTTTCCTTCGTCGCAAGACCGTTTACGATCATGCCGCCGACGAGGGTGCCGACGAGGGTGCCGAGTACGGGAAGGGTCGCTGCGACGGCGCCGATCTGACCGGAGTTTGAGTCGTCCATCATGTCGGTGTACCATGCGTTGTAGCCTGCGTCGTTCGCCATCGAGCCGAAGAAGCTCATTATCGTGTCGGCGGCGACGATGGTCACGCCGATGAGCATGACGTCGTTATAAATGCTGTCTCTGAGGTAGTGCGTCATGCCGAAGGCGATGGTGAATATGCCCCACAGGATGGAACCCCATGTGATGAGGCGCTTTCTGGAGCCGATGCGGTCGGAGAGCGTTCCGAAGAAAAGCGCCGAGAAGGTGGTCGCCGTGGCGGAGCAGATGGTCATGGCGGTGACAACGCCGAGCTGCGCTCCAAAGTCGGAGTAGAGGAAGTTTGCGAACCAGTTGTTTTCGATGACCCACGCTATCTGCGCCGAGAAGCCGATCACGAGCAGCAGCGTCCAGTTAAGGGCGCCGATGCCCTTCTTTTGTGTTTCCATGTGTTACCTCCGATGATTTTCTATAAATTCCGTTACGAGTGTCCTGTATTTTTCCGTGTCCCGCATATAGCTTGCGGCGTGACCCGTGCCGTGGGATATGAGAAGGTGCTTTTGGCTTGCGCAGGAGTCGAATATGCGCCGTGCGAGTGCTTCGGGAACGTACCTGTCGCAGTCGCCGCAGATGTACACGAAGGGGATGCGGGTGTTTGCAAGGCTCTTGCAGGAGTCGTGCGACGAAAAGTCGTAGCCCGCAAGGAGCCTGTTCCACAGCTCGAAAATGCCGACGAAGGGGAATGCGGGCAGATGCACGAGCTCACCGATGAGACGGCGGAACACCTCCCCCGCCGAGGCAAAGCCGCAGTCGGCGATGATGCCGCAGACCGCTCCTTCCGGCAGCTTGTCGCTTGCCTGCATGACCGCCGCTGCGCCCATGCTCATGCCGTGGAGATATATCGAGGTGTCGGGAAGGAGCTTGCGCACCTTTTCGACCCAAAGGCACACGTCGTCGGAGTCAAGCACACCGAAGCCGATGTACCTTCCCTCGCTGTCACCGTGCGCACGCATATCGGGGAACACAAGGTTTGCGCCCATGTCCCGGTACATTTCGCTTATCGCACAGAAGTCGTACACGGCGGCGGACTTGTAGCCGTGAAAGCAGATGACGGTAATGTCGGAGCTTCCCCGGTGCAGCTTCGCCGAAAGGCGCAGCCCGTCGTTTGAGGTGATGTGCAGTGTCTCGGTCTCCATGTCGTTAAACGCCTTGAGCTTGGGAATGTTGTACGCCCAAAGCTCCTCGCCCGTGGGGGCGAGCATGGGGGAGACGACACCGCCCTTGTGCGGCGGCTTTAAGCTCACGCCACGACGTATGAGGGCAAGCTCGAACACAAGCCCCGACAGAAAAAGAAGGAGCAGCAAAACTCCCAAAATTATCAGCACCGCAGTCATACATACACCTCCGTGATGCCGTATGGACAAATTATAATACAGCTTTACGAAAAATGGAACAGTTTTTTACACCGACGGGAGCAGCCCCTGCCGAGAGAAAGCGACATTTCTATTTAATCCCCGGCGGCTCTTGAAGCGTGGGGACTTATCCGTTATAATGGAAACGATTTTTTCGATTCAGGGTATTTTATGAAAAGGATAGTAATGAGCGTCCTTGCACATGTGGACGCAGGAAAAACGACCCTCTCGGAAGCCATGCTCTACACCTGCGGCAGCATACGGACCCTCGGCAGGGTGGATCACAAAAGCAGCTTCCTTGACACGGGCGACATAGAGCGGAGCCGGGGGATAACGGTGTTCTCCAAAACCGCAATGCTTGAGTACGGGGAGCTGTCCCTGTGCCTGCTCGACACGCCGGGACACGTCGATTTTTCCCCGGAGGCGGAGCGCTGCCTTTCCGTTTCGGACTGCGCCCTGCTCGTCATCTCCGCCTCCGACGGCGTGCAGGCGCACACGGAAACGCTGTGGCGGCTGCTCAAAAAACGGGGCGTACCGTGCTTTATCTTCGTCACGAAAACCGACCTTGCGACAGCAGACCCCGACGGCGTTATGGCAGAGCTGCGTCGGCGCTTCGGCGACAGCTTCCTTGACTTTAACGAGCGCCCGGCGGACGAGGCGCTTGCCCTGTGTGACGAGACGCTTTTGGACCGCTACATGGAGACGGGAGCCGTCACCGACGGCGATATAGCGGCGCTCATTCAAAACAGAAAGCTTTTCCCCGTGCTATTCGGGTCGGGGCTGAAGCTCACTAACATAGACCGGCTCATGGAGCTGCTCGCACTGTACACGGTGCAGCCGGATTACGGTCTCGACTTCGGCGCAAGGGTCATCAAGATACTGCGCGACTCGAAGGGCAGCCGCTTAACGCTCATGAAGCTCACGGGCGGAAGGCTCTCTCTGCGGGACACGCTGAGGTATGTCGACGCATCGTATGATGTGCATGAGGAAAAGGTGACGGAGCTTCGCATATACTCCGGCGCAAAGTACGAAAAAACGGACTGCGTTTTGCCGGGCGGCGTCTGTGCGGTGAAGGGACTGTCGGCAAGCTTCTCCGGGCAGGGTTTCGGCTTTGAGGCGGACGCTCCGTCGCCGGAGCTTGAGCCGGTCATGGAGTATGCCGTGCGACTTTTAAGAGGCACCGACCCCGTGACGGCGCTCGAAAAGCTCAGAACGCTTGAGGACGAGGAGCCGTCGCTGCATCTTGTCTGGAAGCCGCAGACGAAGGAGATCGGCATACGGCTCATGGGCAAAATGCAGACCGAGGTCATAGTGTCCGAGGCAAAGCAGCGCTTCGACCTCGACATAAGCATAGACAGGGGCAGCGTCATGTACCGTGAGACGATCCTTGCTCCGGTCACGGGTGCGGGTCACTTTGAACCGCTGCGGCATTACGCCGAGGTGCATCTTGAGCTGTCGCCGCTGCCCGTCGGCGAGGGTCTTGAATTTACGACACGCTGCGCCGAGGATGCGCTCGACCGCAACTGGCAGCGGCTCATACTGTCGCAGCTTGCGGAAAGCGAGCTTGCCGGCGTGCTGACGGGTTCGCCGATAACGGATATGCGCATAAGCCTCATCGCCGGCAGAGCGCATTTAAAGCACACCGAGGGCGGCGATTTTCGGGAGGCGGCGCACCGTGCGCTGCGTCAGGCGCTTATGAAGTCGCAGTCCCGTCTGCTTGAGCCGTGGTACGATTTCCGGCTCGAAGTGCCGTCGGAGTGCATAGGTCGTGCGATAGGTGATCTGCGTGACATGAGCGCAGACTTCGAGTCCGAGGTCGGGGAGGAAAACGTCTCCGTCATATCGGGCGTATGCCCCGTGTCGGAAATGTCCGACTACGCAGGCGAGCTTGCGTCCTACACCGGGGGCAGGGGCAGACTGACGCTCAAGGTGAAGGGCTACCTACCGTGCCACAACGAAAGGGAGGTCGTCGAGCGCATCGGCTATGATCCCGCCTCCGACCCCGCAAACACCGCAGACTCTGTTTTCTGCTCCCACGGTGCGGGAAGAACGGTGAGCTGGGAGCTGGCCGACGAGTATATGCACATCGACACGGGTGCGGGCAGAGAGACCGCAGCGCCGGAGCCGAGACTGCGGCGGTACAGCATCGACGATCAGGAGCTTGAGGCGATACTTGAGCGGGAGTTCGGACCGATACGCCGCCGTGAGTACGGCACAGTGCGCACCGACACCCGGTGTGACGAGGGCTTTGTCCCGTCGCCCAAGGACGAGCGGCTCATAATCGACGGCTACAACCTCATCTTCGGCTGGGATGAAATGAATGAGCTTGCAAAGACCGATCTCGGACTTGCAAGGGAGCGACTCATCGACAGGCTTTGCAGCTATGCGGCGTTTAAAAACTGCGAGCCGGTGCTGGTGTTTGACGGCTACAAGGTCAAAGGCGGCGAAGGCGAGCGTGACCGTGTCGGCAGGCTTCGCATTGCCTACACCAAGGAAAACGAGACGGCGGATATGTACATCGAAAAGCTTGCCGACGAGATAGGCGCAAACATGGCGGTCAAGGTCGTCACCAACGATTCGCTCATCCGTCTGTCGGCGCTGCGCTCCGGCGTGCTGCGTATGCCGGTAAAGGAATTTGTAAACGAGCTTCTGTTTGCGGAAGAACATATGGCGGGGTACGGAAATGGAAAGACCCGAAATTGAACTGTTAAAACGAGCCGAGGAGCTGCTCCTTCGCAGCGAGAAAACCGGGCGCATAACGGCGACCGTGTTCCTCACTCCTGCGGAGCAGTATGCGATAGAAAAGCAGGAGGAGGCAGCGGGACGCACACCGCTGTTCTACGGCGGCGCCGAGGGCTGCGAAAGGCGGCTTTGCTTCTTCGTGCCTGAGTATCTGGACGAGGAGCCGGAGTACGGCGACTTCATTGCGGCGCTTTCCGTGAAGGTCGGCTTCGGCGAGCCGGGGCATCGTGACTACCTCGGTGCGCTGATGGGTCTCGGCATAAAGCGTGAGTGGATCGGCGACATTCGCATCAAGGACGGCACGGCGACGGTGTTCGTGCTGCCGTCGGTGCTGCGGCACATAAAGGACAGCCTCGTGAGCGTCGGCAGGTACGGTGCAAAGGTCGAGGAGCTGCCGCTGAGCGAGATACCGCCGGCGGAGATAAAGCGGAAAAGCGTCTGCTTTTCCGTCAAAAGTCCGAGGCTCGACGCCGTGTGTGCGGCGCTGTTCGGCGTCTCCAGAAGCACGGCGGCGTCGGCGATAGGCGAGGGGCTTGTGAGCCTCAACTACTCGCCCTGCTTTAAGTGCGACGCTCCCGTAAAGACGGGCGACACGCTCTCGTACAGGGGCAAGGGCAAGGCGCTCATCGGCGATCCCGGCGGCAGGAGCCGCAAGGACAGGCTTTTTGTGAATGCCGAGATCTACGAATGAATAAATTGAAGGCTGCTTTTTCGTGCGGCGTCCGACGGGATTTCGGATGCCGCATTTTTTACTCCGAAATTAACGAAATTTTTATGTGTCCGTTTAGCTGCACGGCGAAAAGCGGCGTGCGTTTAAGGGCGAGGACGCAGCGGAGGTTTGCAAAAATGCAGGATTTGCTTGCGCGCTTATGCATTTTTGCAAAAACGGCTGCATTTTAAAATGCCCGTTCTTGCAGATTTCGGAGGTCAGAATATTCATTTTCGGCGAAAAATGAATATTGCAGCCCGCCGGGATTCATAATTCATTTTTCCGTCAAAGACTGCCGCAAAAAAGCTGCAAGCGTCGTTTTATTGTGCAAGCTGCACAATAAGCTTTGTGCCGACTGCACAAAACGTACTTGATTTTTTACAACAAAGCGCTATACTCAAAGCATCAGGGCAAGGTCCCAAAAATGAAAGGAGAACATGAATATGTTAGCAACGATCGGCGTTTTCGGTGTACTCTACTTTTCCTGCATGGTCGCTATGACCGTCAAGGGACTCAAGGCCTGATTCCGAAAAGAATATAAAAAACGGGACTGCTCAGCAGTCCCGTTTTTCCATGTTTACGGTATGAATCTTATTGCCATGCTCTCCTTTGTCTTGCGCACAAAGCACAGCTCCGGCGTCGGCGCAGCGGTGCTTTGCACGGAGGCTGCGTCGCCTGCGGGGTTCAATACACGGCTCCAGACCTCCGCAAATTTCTCGCTGTCGAATACGGTGTCAGTCAAATCAATCACCCGCCGCATTATATGCTTTTTCTTGCAATGCGGTGAGAAATATGCGATAATCCCAAGAGAGGTGAATGCAATGCCCAGATTCTTTATGCTCGGAACGAACCTGTCCGGCGGCAGAGCCATGATATACGGAAGGGACGCCGAACACATCCGTGTACTCAGACTGCGCCCCGGCGAAAGCCTGACCGTGTGCGACGGTATGGGGACGGACTACAGGTGTCGTCTCGTGCGCTCGGACAGGGACGAGGCGGAGGCGGAGGTCGTCGAGGTGGTGCCGTGCAAGGCGGAGCCGAGAGTTAAAACGAAGGTGATCTGCGGTCTGCCCAAGGGCGACAAGACGGATTTTATCATACAAAAAGCGGTCGAGGCGGGAGCCTGCGAGATCATGTTCACCGTCAGCGAACGATGCATAGTTAAGCCTGAGCAGGCGGAGAAAAAGCTTGAGCGCTGGAACCGCATTTCCGAGGAGGCGGCAAAGCAGTCGGGGCGTGGGATCATCCCGCAGGTGAGCCTGCTTAACTCCTTTGCCTCGGCGCTCGACGCCGCCAAAAAGTGCGAGCTTGCGCTTTTTATGTACGAGACGGGCGAGAGGGAGAGCCTCTCGAACGCTCTCTCGGAGGCGAAAAACGTCACGACGGCGGCGATCATAACAGGTCCCGAAGGCGGATTTGAGAAGTACGAGGTCGATCTTGCAAGGGCGTGCGGTATGCATATCTGCACGATGGGCAACCGCATCCTGCGCTGCGAAACGGCGCCGATCGTCGCCCTCTCCGCACTGATGTTCGCAAGCGGCGATCTTGAGTAAAACCGAATTAAACGAAAAACCGTGTCTTTTTTAAAAGACACGGTTTTTCGCTTTGAGTCGATCACCACTCGGTCCTGCCGCCGAGACGCTTGCACTCGGTGATGACGTTGTGGGTGTCGAGCATTTTGAGCGCCTTTAAGAGACTGCCCTTGAGCTTTATCTTGCCGGAGGTCAGCGCCTTGACGGTATTAAGCTCGCCCGTCATGGTCTGAACGAAAGGCTCATAGTCGCAGTCGGAGGTGTAGTCCGCTGCGGGAGCGTTTTCCCTGCCTTCGCCTCTCTTGATGTCGGTCAGCACACCGTCCTTGAGTATGTACAGATACCACACGGTACCGCCGCACTGAGGCACGGCGTTGTAGCATTCGCAGAGCGAAAGCGTGAGCTTTGAGGGGGTCTTGCCGGGGGAGAAGGTGTCTTTCATAAGAGCCTCAAACTCTTTTCCCCATTCTTCGGTCAGAAATTTCATAGTGCGCTCCTTACCATTTATTTTCGACTTTCTCGGCAAAGCCGGGGAAGTCCTTAACCTCGATGACCGTACCGTCGTCAAGCACCGCCTTGCCGGTGAACATACCGAACACCTGATGCTGATCGCTCTTTATGAGCTTTACGTCGGTGCAGGATGCACGGTCCAAAACGGGACGGAAGTCCATTTCGAATCTGCCGTCGTCGGAGGTGAAGGTCCAGGGGGAGAGGAAGTCCTTCTCGTCGCCGGGGATATTGAACTTCACCTGACTGAGCTTGTGCGCCTTGCCGTTATAAAACAGCATATTTTCGCTTGCGGCGGAGGTGTCGCCGAAGCCGTAGCCGATGTTCCAGCCGAAGGGAACGCCGTCGACGGCACCCGATGCCGAACCCCAGTACCATGTGTTGTGGTAGGTCCAAACGCCCCTGCCCCAGTCGAGAACGGCAAAGCTGTCGTCGGGGTCGAAAACGTAGGTCCTGCCGCCGTACACGACCTCGCCCTTTGCCCTCATGCAGTTTATTTTCTGATTGTAGTAGAAATGCTTTTCCTTTGAAAACGGAGTGCATATGACCATGCTCTCCTCCGGCTCATCGAAAAGCTCCACCTTTGCGTACAGGGAGCCGGCGGGTCCGAACTTCTTCATCTGGGCGATGAGGATGCGCTTGCCGCTGCCGTCGTTTTTGAAGCAGAGGCCATAGCCCTTGCCGCCGCTGTGAACGTCGCCCGACGCACTGGTCTCCGGCAGGTTCTTTTTGCCCTTCGGCATGAAGCTCATGGGACTTGTGGTGATCTCCCAGCCCTCCTCGAAGTCAAGCAGACTGATGGAGTCAAGCCCCATATAGCTGTTGTCTGCGACGGTGAGCGCAAGGGCGAATCTTCCGTTGTTCACAAGGTAGTAGTCCCACTCCTTGATACGAAGACTGCCCGCCTTTATAGCGCTTCTTTCGTAGACGGGCAGAAGCTTTTTGGCATAGCCCGGCTCGGTGAGGTCGCCGTTTGCGTTAAGAAGGGGTATTGCGCTTTTGATCTCGTGCTGCTCGGTCATTTCGCATCTCTCCTTTTCATGGTTCTTATATCCCGTCCCGCAAAGGGCAGCTTCGTAAACTCGCCCTCTATGCGGGAGCATATCTGATCTCCGTAGCGCCGACGCAGCTCGGCGTCACCGCAGTTGGTGCTGATGACGGTCTTCTTGCCGTTTACGAGCCTTGTATTTATGAGCGTGTACAGTGCGCTTATTGCCATCGGCGTCGCCATCTCGGTGCCGAGGTCGTCGAGTATCATGAGGTCGCAGTCGAGCATACGCTGCGTCTTTTCCGACGCTGCCGCTGCGGTCTCGACATCCCGTGCAAACTTGCGAAGCTCGAATGCATCGAGTGCAGAGGAGGCAGTGTCGTAGCAGACGGAAAAGCCCTTCTCGGCAACGGTCCTCGCTATGCAGGCGGAAAGGTAGGTCTTGCCCAAGCCGGTGCCGCCCTGAAACAGCAGGTTCATTGAGTTTTTGCCGAAGCTTGCGGCATACTCCCGACAGGTGAAGAACACTATCTCCATGCTCTCGGCGTATTCCCCGTAAAGCGAAAGATCGAAGCGCTCAAAGCTCTCGTCGCCGTTTTTGAGCAGCACGCCGAGCTCCGAGGTGATCTCACGGTTATAAAGCCTTTTCAGGCAGTCGCACATCCTGCCGCCGATATAGCCCGTGTCCCGACAATCGGGACAGGAGTAAATTTCGTCGAGATAGTCCTCAGGGTAGCCGTTTTGAATGAGCAGCTCACGCTTGCGGCGCTGGAGCGCAAGGCTCTCCTCCTCAAGCCGCTTTACGGCGTCTGCGGGGGGAGCGTCCTTTTTAAGCGCAAGCCCCACAAGCTCCGCCATCTGACTGCGGAGCCTTGCGTCTATCGACTCAAGCTCCGGGATGCGGCGATATAAGCTCCGAATGCGTGCGCTGCGTTCTGCGGCGTTTGCGCTTCGTATGCGCTCAAGCTCGTCTCTGGCGTCAGCCAGCAGTTTTCCGTCAAGTGCCATGTTTCACCTCAGGTGTTCTTAACCTTTTCGTATATGGATCTGAGCCGTGCAAGCTCCGCCTGCGATGCGGGAGCGTTCGGCTCCGTGTTCTTTGCGGGGGCCGGCGTCCGGCGATCCTTCTCCTCGATCTCCTGCACCGTATGTATGCCCTTCTGGTGCCACGAGGACACGATCTTATTCATGTAGTTCCACTTTAGAGAGCCTGTATTCGTGACCGTCCTGTCATAGGCAACGGAGAGGGCATCGACCGAAAAGCCCATGTCGAGCCACGAAAAAACGTACTTCCTCTCGGTCGGCGTAAGCTCACGCCCGCGGATGCCGAGAGCGGCCTTTATCTCCTCCGCACGGGAGCGGCGAGAGCGGCTTTCCTCGATAAACTCCTCCGCCTGCTCAAGCGTCAGTATCTCGTTGTTTGCCCAAGAGTACGCCTCCTTCTCGATGCTGCGCATCGAGGGGAGCCTGCCCGGACCGTACTTCTGCCGGTAAAGCTCCGTGCAGTAGTTGAGAAGGACGAATATGACCTCCGTGGGCAGAGCAAGGTAGTCGTAGATGCCGAACAGTATCTTCATGTCGGGACTTGAAAGCGACCTGCCGAGAACACGCTCCGCCTCCTGAAGCACCGCCTTAAAAGACCCGTCCTCCGACGAGCGGCGAAGCACGTCGTTTACCGTGTACTGCGGAAGCTCCTCGGCGGGGGAGGAGGGCGCTTCTTTGCGGTCGGGAGTGATGGGGTAAAGCCCCATGCGGCAGAGCTTTTCATAGGCTCTGTCCATCTCACCGAGGGTGCGGCAAAGCTCCTCGGCGGCACGGTCGCCGTTATAGACACCGCTTCGGCAGAGCCACAGCCAAAGCAGAGCCGTGTCTCCGTCGTGAGCCGCTATAAGCTTATCCCTTGCCGCAGGGTCCGGGAAATTGCGCACCTTTGCTACCTCTTTCATAAAATGTTTACACGCTTTAGCGTCGGTTTTACATTATAACATTAAATTTGACTTGTAGCAATAGCCTCTTATGTGTTATAATCCTTTTTATAATGATGAGGTATGAGGTGGAGTATGCTCGAACTGCTTTCTCCCGCCGGCTCGCCGGAGGCGGTCATCGCCGCCGTGCAGAACGGTGCGGACGCAATATATTTGGGTCTCGGTGACTTTAACGCCCGCAGGGGCGCCAAAAACTTCAGCGCCGAGGAATTTGAAAAGGCCGTGCGCTACTGCCGTGTCAGGGGCTGCAAGGTCTATGTCACCATGAACACCCTCGTTAACGACCGTGAGATGGCGGGTGCGCTCGACCTTGCCCGCTTTGCGTCCGACGTGGGCGCTTCGGCGATACTCGTTCAGGACCTCGGACTGCTGTCCGTCCTGAAAAGAGCCGTGCCGGACATTCCGCTCCACGCAAGCACGCAGATGAGCATACACAGCCTTGACGGTGTTAAGGCTGCGGCTGCGATGGGGCTTGAGCGTGCCGTGCTTGCACGGGAGCTGAGCCTTGACCAGATTCGCTATATAAGCCGCAACTCGCCCATCGAGACGGAGATCTTCGTCCACGGTGCGCTTTGCTTTTCGCACTCCGGACAGTGCTATATGTCGTCGCTTATCGGTCGCCGCAGCGGCAACCGGGGTATGTGCGCACAGCCCTGCCGCATGGAGTACAGCCTCGGCAGCCGTATGGAGGACAGCCACCCCCTGTCGCTCAAAGACAATTGCCTTATCGATAGGATGCAGGAGATCGAAGAGGCGGGCGTCGCCTGCGTCAAGATCGAGGGGCGCATGAAGCGTCCGGAATACACCGCCGTGGTCACGAAGATATACTCGGATGTCATCCGGGAAAAGCGCAAGCCGACCGCCGAGGAGCGTGATGCGCTTGCGACCGCCTTTTCCAGAGACGGCTTTACGCAGGGCTATTTTGACGGCGACCGCAGCGATATGTTCGGTGTGCGTCCGGATCAGCCCCCTGCCGAGGCGGAGAAGCTCTTTGCCGAGGCAAGGCGGAACTATATCGACTCCGAGGCACGCAGAGTGCCGATAAGAGTATATATCGACATAAAACCGAAGGAGGCGGTCAAGGCCGCCGTGCTTGACGACGACGGAAGTCATATCGTCGTTGCCGGAGCCGTGCCGGAGGGTGCGGTGAGGCAGTCGTTAAGCGCCGAGCTTGTGAACCGTCAGATGAGAAAGACGGGAGGCACCCCCTTTATCTGCACCGAGGTCGAGAGCCGTGTGAAGCCGGGGCTGTTTCTGCCCTCGTCGGCGCTCAACGAGCTGCGGCGCAAGCTTCTGACGGAGCTTGTGGAAAAGCGTGCGTCGGCGCCGCAGAGACGCTCTCTGCCCATGCCGGAGATGCCCAAGGGCATTGCACCCATATCCGACCCCGTCACGATATATCACGTTCTTAAAGCGGAGCAGCTCTCGCAGGAGCTTGCGGAGCTTCGCCCGCAGTACCTGTATATGCCGGTAAAGGAAATGGCGGAGAACTTCCATGCGGTGCAGCCCTTTGTCGAAAACGGCTGCCGTCCCGTCGCCGTGCTGCCGAGAGTCGTCACCGACGACGAGCGGGGCGACGTTGCGGATATGCTCCGTGAGCTTTACGACATGGGCGTGCGTGAGGCGCTTGTCGGCAACATCGGTCATGTCACGATGGCGGCAAAGCTCGGCTATAAGCTCAGGGGCGATTTCGGCATGAATATGTTCAATTCCTACGGGCTTGAGCTGCTGCAAAAGCTGGGTTTTTTGTCCGCCACCGCATCGTTTGAGCTGCGCCTTGCGCAGGTGCGTGATATGCAGAAGTGCATAGACACCGAGCTTATAGTTTACGGCAGACTGCCGCTCATGGTCTCCGACCAGTGCGTCGTGAGCCATGCCTACGGCAAGTGCTGCTGCGGCAACAATATCATGCTGTCCGACAGAAAGGGTTCGCTTTTCCCCGTGCTGCGTGAGTACGACCACCGCAACGCCATATACAACGCTCACAAGCTGTTCATGGCGGACAAGGCGGAGGATATTTACTCGGCGGGACTTTGGGGGCAGCGTCTGCTCTTTACCACCGAAAGCGCAAGAGAGGCCGTCGAGATCGCAAAATGCTACAAGGGCGAGGGCGATTACAGACCCAATGTGCTTACAAGAGGATTATATTACAGAGGCGTTGATTAAAATGAAGATCGTACTTGCATCCGGTTCACCGAGAAGGAGAGAGCTTCTCTCGATGCTCGGAGCCGAATTTGAAGTCATACCCGCAAAGGGCGAGGAAAAGACCGAAGCGGGACTCACTCCCGCCGAGACCGTGGTCTCGCTCGCAAAGGCAAAGGCGGAGGAGGTAGCTTCCTTCTGCGGCGATGCGCTGGTCATTGCGGCGGATACGGTCGTGAGCATAGACGGGGACATACTCGGAAAGCCCGCATCGCACGAGGAAGCGGCGGAGATGCTCCGCAGGCTCTCCGGCAGGACGCACGAGGTGTATACGGGACTGTGCATAAGGTGCGGCGGCAAAACGCTCTGCGGCTTTGAGGAAACAATGGTGCGCTTTAAGGCGCTTGAGCCTTCCGAGATCGAAAGCTACGCTAAAACCGACGAGCCTATGGACAAGGCGGGCGCCTACGGTATACAGGGCAAGGCCGCCGTGTTCGTCGAGGGCATAAACGGAGATTTCTATAACGTCATGGGTCTGCCGCTTTGCAGACTTGACGGAATGCTAAAGCAAATGGGAGTCAGGCTGATATGAAGCAATATCTCAAAAAGAACGGACTGAAGCTCGGCATAATCGTGCTTGTCGTTGCGCTTATCGCCGGCGTCGGCACCTATTTTCTCAAGGGCAATGCCGGACTTATCCAAAACATAAGCGGTGCCGTCAAGACCCCGGTGCAGCGTATCGTAAGCTCGCTGAGCGGCTGGCTTGAGGGCGTTTACGGCTACGTTTACGAGTACGACGAGCTGAAGGCGGAAAACGAGAGACTGCGCTCCGAGCTTACGCAGGCAAAGCAGGAGGCGAGAGACGGCTACGAGGCGGTCGAGGAAAACGAGAGACTGCGCACCCTGCTCGGCTTTGCGAAAAAGCACAGCGATATGACGCTTGAGTCGGCAAAGATCGTGTCGTGGACCTCGTCGAACTGGGCGCACTCCTTTACCATAAGCAAGGGCTCGAATGCCGGCATCGAGGTCGGCGACTGCGTCATCACCGAGTACGGCGTTCTGGTCGGACAGGTGACGGAGCTTGGAAGCAACTGGGCGGTCGTCAGCACCGTCATTGATATTAACACCGACATCGGCGCTTTCGTGTCGAATAACGGAAGCTCCGGACTTGTCGTCGGCGACTTTGCGCTCATGCAGGACGGCTACGCAAAGCTCACCTATCTTGCCGACGGCGCTCAGATATTCGCAGGAGACGAGGTCGTCACCTCCGGCTCCGGCGGCGCCTTCCCGCAGGGACTCGTCATCGGCACCGTAGAGGAGGTGCAGGCGGAGGCGGGCGGTCAGATCGAGTACGGACTTGTGCGTCCGGGCTGTGACCTTGATTCCCTCGTCCAAGTGTTTATAGTAAAAGATTTTGAAGTGGTGGAATAATTGTTTAACAGGCTTATCGAATGGAAAAAGCTGCGTGGCGTTTTGACCTTTGCGGCGTATATGATATTCGCCATGTTCATACAGAGCCTGCTGTTTTCCCGTGTCAGCATATTCGGCTACAGAGGCTTCATACTGCCTGCCGCTGCGGTCGCTGCGGGAATATACAGCGACGGCGTCAGGGGTGCGGTGTTCGGACTCATACTCGGACTTTTTGCGGATATGAGCTTTTCCGAGAGCGTCGTTACCTTTACGGTGCTGTTTCCGATCATCGGCTTTGCGGCGGGCGTCGCCTCCATGTTCTATATAAATAAGAGCTTCTTTGCCTTTATCACCTTTTCCGCAGCGGCAATCCTCCTGACCGCACTGGTGCAGATGCTGCTTGCGGTGATAGTCAGCGGGGCGGAGATTCTTCCGGCTCTTATTACCGCACTGGCGCAGACTGCGGTGTCCCTTATCCCGGCTGCGCTTCTGTACCTTCCCTTCAGACACAAATAAGAGGATTTTCGCATGAACATTATCAAAAAAGACAGAATAGCGGTCCTTGCCGCCGTGCTTGCGGTGCTGCTCGTGGTGTACATCATTGCGCTGTACAAGCTCCAGATAATCGAGGGCGAGGCGTATTACGAGGAAAGCCGCAACTTCAGCACGACGACGAGTACCGTCATCGGCGCAAGAGGCAACATCCTCGACCGCTACGGCAGAGTGCTTGTGACGAACAAGTCCTGCTACAATCTGGTCATCAACACGAACGAGCTGTTTCCGTCGGACGGCAGCGTCGATTCAAACAAGGTCATACTTGAGCTTATAAATATGGTGCGTGAGTACGGTGACGATTTTGTGGACGATCTGCCCATCACCGCACAGCCGCCCTTTGAATATACGGAGATGACCCCCGTCGATAAGGCGAGGCTCGACAAGTACAAGGAAAACCGCAAGCTCGATGCAAACGCCAGCGCCGTCGAGGTGCTGTCCGATATGCGCACAAGGTACGAGGTCGACTCGAACTACACCGCAGAGGAGGCGAGGGCGATAATCGCCGTGCGCTATGCGGTGAACGTCCGCTACCTCATAAATACCTCGGACTATATCTTTGTCGAGGACGCCGACATGGAGCTTATCTCCAAAATTCTCGAAAACAACATCACGGGCGTGAGCGTCAAGGAATCGTATGTGCGTGAGTACAACACGGAGTACGCCGCCCACATCCTCGGCTACGTCAACTGGATAAGCGATTCGCAGTACGAAAAGTACGTCACGAACATGGGCTACGCAGCCGACACCAAGGTCGGTCAGGAGGGTGCGGAGCTTGCGTTCGAGAAATATCTGCACGGTACGAACGGTCTTGTCAAGACCACCTCCGCTCCCGACGGTACGGTCATCAGCGTCGAATATGTCAAGGAGCCGGAGCCGGGCAACAACGTCTATCTGACGATAGACGGACAGCTTCAGGAAATCACCGAACGAGCGCTGCAAAACGGCGTTACGCAGATACAGACAAAGCTCGACACCAAGAAGGAGCAGGAGATCGCCGCCGGCACCTATAAGGAAAAGCTCGATCAGATAACGGGTGCCGCCGCCGTGGTCGTGGACGTCAATACTGGCGAGCCGCTTGCCATCGCAAGCTGGCCGAGCTACGACGTAAGCACGCTTTTGGATAACTACGCCGAGCTTTTGGCGGACAAGTCCAATCCCCTGTATAACCGTGCGCTTCAGGGCACCTACGCTCCCGGCTCTACCTTCAAGCCCTGCACCTCGATCGCCGCACTGTCGGAGAAGATCATAAACACCGCAACCACGGTCGAGTGCAGAGGTCAGTACACCCGCTACGAGGCACAGGGCTACGCTCCATGGTGCTGGTGGGAATACGGACACGGCTACGACAACATAGTTGAGGCGCTGCGCGACTCCTGCAACGTGTTCTTCTACGAAACGGGTCACAACCTCGGCATCGACAAGATGCGCAAATATGCCGCTCTGCTCGGTCTCGGCGAGGCGACGGGCATTGAGCTTCCCGAAAGCAAGGGCAATATGTCAAACCCCGAAAACCACTTCGACCTCGTCGGAGAGGACTGGACGATAGGCGACACCATGCAGGCGGCGATCGGTCAGTCGGACAGCGTTTTCACTCCCCTGCAGCTTGCGGAATACTGTGCCGCCATTGCAAACGGCGGCGAGCGCCACTCCGCTTCCATACTCAAGAGCGTCAGGAGCTTCGATTACAGCGACAACATTTACGAGCGTGAAAACGAGGTGCTGAGCAAGATCGACAGCGAGCAGTACAATTGGGACGCCATCCACGAGGGTATGTACCTCGTCGCAAACGACCCCAACGGCTCCGGCTATGCGGCGTTCAGAGACTACACCGCATCCACGGTCGCCTGTAAGACGGGTACTGCGCAGAAGGGTGAATCCGTTTCGAACGACGGTATCTTCATCTGCTATGCGCCTTACGAGAATCCGCAGATAGCCATTGCGATCGTCGTTGAGCGAGGCGGAGCGGGCGCAAACTGCGCTCCCATAGCCCGTGAGATACTTGAGGCGTATTTCAGCATAAGGACTGCGACCGACGTCACCGAGACCGAAGGCTCGCTGCTGAAATAAATTTTGAAAAGCCGTTGAAAGACGACGAAAAAATGTATATAATATACCATTATAACGGAGCGGAGGACGAGTATGAATATTGCACTCATGGCACATGACAGAAAAAAAGAGCTTATGGTACAGTTTTGCATAGCCTACTGCGGTATTCTTGCGGAGCATTCCGTGTGCGCAACGAACACCACGGGCAAGCTCGTGTCCGAGGCTACGGGACTTCCCGTGACACTGTATCTTCACGCCGATCAGGGCGGCGCTCAGCAGATAGGCGCAAGGATCGCATATAACGAGATAGACCTTGTGCTGTTCTTCTGCGACCCGGCAAATCCCAACGGCTTTGACGATATTAACAGGATCGAGCGCCTGTGCGACCAGTATCAGATCCCCTTTGCAACGAACGCCGCCACGGCGGAGGTTCTGGTGCAGGGTCTGCGTCGGGGCGACCTCGACTGGCGCAACATCGTAAATCCCAAGCGGAGATAGGTCCGCATTTAAAAGGTATATAAATGCTGCTGCTTACCTGCGGCAGCATTTGCAGTTATCATCGCATATCACGCAGCGCCGCTTTGACCCTCCGCCGCCGCACGGAGAAGGTATCACGGCGCTGACAATACTGCGGCAGAATTGGAATGGATATGTCAAAAATCGAACCCCGTACACTGTCCGGCTTTATGGAGCTTTTGCCCGCTCCTCAGCTCAAAATGGAGAAAATGACGGAGACGCTCAGGCGCTGCTATTCGCTTTACGGCTTCACTCCGCTGGACACCCCGATAATCGAAGCCTCCGAGGTGCTGCTCGCAAAGGGCGGCGGCGAGACCGAAAAGCAGATCTACCGCTTTTCAAAGGGCGACAGCGACCTTGCGCTGCGCTTTGACCTCACCGTACCTCTGGCAAAGTACGTTGCGCAGAATTACGGAAAGCTGAGCTTCCCATTCCGCCGCTATCAGATAGGCAAGGTATACAGAGGCGAAAGGGCGCAGAAGGGCCGCTTCCGTGAGTTCTATCAGGCGGACATCGACGTGATAGGCGACGGCAAGCTCGACATCATAAACGAGGCGGAGATCCCCGCCATCATATACCGCTGCTTTACGGAGCTGGGGCTTAAACGCTTCAAAATTAAAGTGAATAACCGTAAGCTCCTAAACGGCTTTTTCTCCCTCGCCGGGATGAGCGAAAAAGCGCAGGATATCATGCACGCCATCGACAAAAAGGACAAGATCGGTGCAAACGAGGTTCGCCGCATACTCATGGACGAGCTGCATATGTTCAGCCACAAGGCGGACGACGTGATGGACTTCATGGCGATAAGCGGCACCGTTGAGGAGGTCATGCATGGGCTTGAGCGCTACAAGGGCATGGACGAGACCTTCGACCTCGGCTTTGAGGAGCTTAAAAGCGTCGTGAAATATCTCGGCGACTTCGGCGTTCCGGAGGAGAATTTTGCAATCGACCTTTCCATTGCGAGGGGTCTCGACTACTACACGGGTACCGTTTACGAGACCGAGATGTGCGACCACCCGGAGATAGGCTCCGTCTGCTCCGGCGGCAGATATGACGATCTTGCGGGCTACTACACCGACAAAAAACTGCCCGGCGTCGGCATCTCCATCGGACTTACGAGGCTGTTCTACGTTCTTAATGAGCAGGGACTTCTGTCCGAGGAGACTGTGTCGTCCCCGGCGGATGTGCTGGTCATCCCAATGACCGACGATCCCGGACCCGGCATCGCTGCGGCGACCGCCCTGCGCAGCGCCGGGATCCGCACGCAGATATACTGCGAGCAGAAAAAGTTCAAGGCAAAGCTCGGCTATGCCGACAAGCTCTCGATACCCTACGCCGTGCTTATCGGCGAGGACGAGATAAACGAAAACGTCGTCGCTCTTAAGGATATGAGAAGCGGCACCCAGCAGAAGCTGAGCATTGAGGACGCTTCGGAGCTTATAAAGCGGGACATGGAGCAGCGCTCCAAGGCGCCCGTTATCAAGGAGGATAAATGACCATGACACAGATGCGCACACATAACTGCGGCGAGCTCAGGATCGAGAACGCCGGAGAAAAGGTTAAGCTCGTCGGCTGGATGGAGAACGTCCGTGAGGTCGGCAGCAACTTTGCCTTCGTCGTTCTGCGTGACTTCTACGGCACCACGCAGATCGTCATTGAAAACGAAGAGATGATGAAGATCGTAAAGGGCTTAAACAAGGAAAGCACCATCTCGGTCGAGGGAAGCGTTCGTGAGCGTGACAGCAAGAATCTCAAGCTGCCCACCGGCGATATCGAGGTCGTTCCCGAAAAGATCGAAATACTTGGCCGCTGCCGCTACAACGAGCTGCCCTTTGAGATAAACCGCAGCCTTGAGGCGGACGAGACGGCACGGCTTAAATACCGCTACCTCGACCTGCGCAACCCCGCAGTCAAGAAGAACATCATCCTGCGCTGCAAGGTCGTCGCCGCTTTGCGCAAGGCGATGATGGAGCATGATTTCCTTGAGATCACGACCCCCATCCTTACCGCATCCAGCCCCGAAGGTGCGAGAGACTACCTCGTTCCCGCAAGAAAGCACCCCGGCAAGTTCTATGCTCTGCCGCAGGCGCCCCAGCAGTTTAAGCAGCTGCTCATGACCTCCGGCTTTGACCGCTATTTCCAGATAGCGCCCTGCTTCCGTGACGAGGACGCAAGAGGCGACCGCAGCCCCGGCGAGTTCTATCAGCTCGACATGGAGATGGCGTTTGCCACGCAGGAGGACGTTTTCAACGTCATCGAGGACGTGCTGCCTCCCGTGTTCGCCAAGTACGGCACCTACGACGTCGCAAGCAGCGCACCCTTCCGCCGCATCGGATTTGAGGAGGCGATGGAGAAGTACGGCACCGACAAGCCCGACCTCCGCATCGACCTTGAAGTGCGTGACATTAGCGACCTCTGCCGTGACACGGGCTTTGCACCCTTCGACGAGGGCTGCGTCAAGGCGATAGTCGTTTCCGACTGCGACCTTACCCGCAAGCACATAGACAAGCTCTGCACCGCCGTCGAGGTCCAGGCGGGATATAAGCCCTACTGGTTCAAGACCGACGAAAACGGTGAGCTTGCAGGCGGCGTCGCAAAGTTCCTTGCACCCAAGAAGGCGGAGCTTTACGAGAGGCTCGGACTTAAGCCCAACTGCCTCGTCGGCGTCTGCGCAGGCAATAAGAATACCGCACGCAAGACTGCGGGCGTCATGCTCAAGGCACTCGGCGCAGCGGTCCCCGGACACATGGACAAGGAGCGCTACGAGTTCTGCTGGATCGTCGATTTCCCGATGTACGAGATCGGCGAGGAGTCCGGTGAGCTTGAGTTCTGCCACAACCCGTTCTCCATGCCCAACGGCGGACTTGATATTCTGCTCAAGGCGGAAAAGGGTGAGGTCGATCCTCTGAGCATCACCGCATTCCAGTACGATCTGGTCTGCAACGGCGTGGAGCTGTCCTCCGGCGCCGTGCGTAACCACGATCCCGAAATAATGATAAAGGCGTTCGAGATGGTACGTCTCGGCGAGGACGACGTCAAGGCGAAGTTCCCCGCAATGTACAACGCCTTCTGCTACGGCGCACCCCCTCATGCGGGTATCGCACCGGGCGTCGACCGCATGGTCATGCTCCTGTCGGGCGCCGAGACGATAAGGGAGGTCATACCCTTCCCCATGAACAAGAACGCTCAGGACATTATGATGGGCGCTCCCAGCACCGTGGAGCAGAAGCAGCTTGACGAGCTGCACATAATGCTCACCGCTTCTGCGGAGGAATAATCAAAAAGTAAGCTTATCGGGGTTCGCAAAAGCGGACCCCGTTGATTAACGAGGTCATTGCCATGCTTGCAAGAATCAGGTCATTCGGCGTAAAGGGAATAGGCGGCTACGAGGTCACGGTGGAGTGCTACGTCACAAACGGTCTGCCGTCGTTCGACGTCGTGGGACTGCCTGATGCCGCCGTCAAGGAGGCACGGGAGAGAGTCAGAGCGGCGGCAAAGTCGAACGGCTTTCACCTGCCCGCCTCCCGCATAACCGTGAACCTTGCCCCGGCGGACACCAAGAAGGCGGGCACCGTCTACGACCTGCCGATATTCTTGGGACTGCTGGCGGCGCAGGGCAGCATTTCGCAGCCCGGACCGGACAAGGCGTTTTTCGGCGAGCTGTCGCTCGGCGGTGAATTGCGCCCCGTGAGCGGTGCGCTGCCCATGGCGCTTGAGGCGGTGAGGTGCGGCGTAAAGGAGCTGTTCGTTCCCGCCGACAACGCAGACGAGGCGGCTTACGCCGACGGCGTTTCCGTCTACCCGGTCGGAAACGTGGCGGAGCTTGTGGCGCACCTGCGGGGAGAGCGCAGCATCGCTCCCGCCGTTCCGGGCGAGCTTGAGCATATCGAACACACTTACCCCGATTTTGCCGACGTAAAGGGTCAGGACAACGTAAAGCGTGCGATGGAGATCGCCGCAGCGGGCGGTCACAACATACTGCTCGTCGGACCTCCCGGAGCGGGCAAAAGCATGATGAGCAAGCGCCTGCCGGGCATCCTTCCAGACATGACGAAGGAGGAGATGCTTGAGTGTACGGAGATCTACTCCGTCGCCGGGCTTACGGGAAAGCGCAACCCCATAATCTCGACACGGCAGTTCCGTTCGCCGCATCACACCGTTTCGGCGGCGGCGATGGCGGGCGGCGGCACAACGCCGAGACCCGGCGAGATAAGCCTTGCGCACAACTCGGTGCTGTTTTTGGACGAGCTGCCGGAGTTCCGCAAGGACGTGCTTGAGGTCCTGCGCCAGCCTCTTGAGGACGGGGAGGTCACCGTGTCCCGTGTTGCGGGCAGCGTTACATATCCCGCAAACTTCATGCTCGTGTGCGCAATGAACCCCTGCAAATGCGGCTGGTACGGGCATTCACGCTGCAAGTGTACGCCGAACGAGGTTCGGGCGTACCACAACCGCATATCGGGTCCGCTGCTTGATCGCATCGACATAATCGTCGAGGCTCCGGCGCTTGAGTATGAGGAGCTTAAAAGCCGCACCCCGTCGGAAAGCTCCGCCGAGATAAAAAAGCGGGTGAACGCCGCAAGAGGCGCTCAGCAGAAGCGCTTTGCCGGCACCGAGATACACAAAAACGCCGACATGGACACGAAGGCGTTAAACCGCTTCTGCGCACTTGACGCAGACTGCGAGGCGCTGATGCACCGTGCCTTTGACAGCATGGGGCTTACCGCCAGAAGCTATGACAGGATACTGCGTGTCGCACGGACGATAGCCGACCTTGACGGTTCGGAGTGCATCGGAGCCGCCCACATCGCCGAGGCGATACAGTACCGCAGCTTCGACTTCCGTGAAAACGACGCATGACACAACGCTGAAAGGGAATGATAATATGAACGACGTTATACTGCTCAAGCTCGGAGAGATCGTCTTGAAGGGACTCAACCGCCGCAGCTTCGAGCAGAAGCTGATGAATAATATACGCTACCGCCTTGAGCGCATAGGCAAATTCAAGGTGACGCTGATGCAGTCGACGGTCTATGTCGAGGCGCTCGACGAAGGTGCCGACATGGACGAGGCGTTCGAGGCATTGGGAAAGGTGTTCGGCATTGCGACGCTGAGCCGTGCCGCCGCCTGCGAAAAGGACGCACAGAGCATCGCCGAGCTTTGCATATCCTACCTCCGGCGTGAGATGCTGTCCGCCGGGAGCTTTAAGGTCGAGGCGAAGCGTGCCGACAAGAGCTTCCCCATGACGAGCATACAGCTCAGCCAGTACGTCGGCAGCGCCCTGTCGGACGCATACCCCGACTGCCGTGTGGACGTACATTCCCCGGAGCTTACGGTACACGTCGAGGTGCGTGACATCGCCGCCTACGTCCACTCAGCACCGACGCAGGGCGCGGGCGGAATGCCCCTCGGCAGCAACGGCGTCGGCGTGACGCTGCTGTCCGGCGGCATCGACAGCCCGGTGTCCACCTACATGATCTCAAAGCGTGGCGTGCGCCTTATCCCGATACACTTTTTCTCCTTCCCCTACACCTCGCAGCAGGCGAAGGATAAGGTCATCGAGCTTGCACGGGAGCTTTGCGACTACTGCGGCAGAATGACGCTTGAGGTCGTTCCCTTCACCCACATTCAGGAGGAGATACGGGACAAATGCCCCGAAGAATATTTCACGCTCATAATGCGCCGCTTCATGATGCGCATAGCGGACAGGATCGCTGTGTCAAACGGCGCAAAGGCGATAGTCACGGGCGAGAACCTCGGTCAGGTCGCCAGCCAGACGATGGAGGCGATGGCGGTCACGAGAGCCGTGACGCAGCTTCCCATACTCCAGCCGCTCATCGGCATGGACAAGGAGGAGATCGTGCGTATGGCGAGGAAAATCGGCACCTTCGAGACCTCTATACTTCCGTATGAGGACTGCTGTACCGTGTTCACCCCCCGTCACCCCAAGACTAAGCCGCACATCGAGGACGTGGAGCAGCTTGAAGCCGCTCTCGACGTTGAAGCCCTCGTTGACGAGGCGCTGAGCGGCATTGAAAGGATCCGTATAGGCTATGGAGAATAAAGCTTTGAACGCCGAAATCATCTCCGTCGGCACCGAGCTTCTGCTCGGTCACACCACCAATACCGACGCAAGGGACATTTCGCTCATGCTGTCGGAGATAGGCATAAACGTAAAATATCACACCGTCGTGGGCGACAATCCGCAGAGGCTCAGCAACTGCATCGAGATCGCAAAAAGGCGTGCCGACATAATCATATCCACAGGCGGGCTGGGCCCGACTTGCGACGATCTCACCAAAATGATCCTTGCGCAGAGCTTCGGACTTGAGCTTGAGATGAACGAGGACGAGCGGGCGTGCCTGTACGATTACCTCACTAACAAGGGCTACTCCAAGACCATGACGGAGAACAATCTCCAGCAGGCGATGCTGCCGAAGGGCTGCACCGTGTTCCACAACGACTGGGGTACCGCACCGGGCTGTGCCTTTGAGAAGGACGGGAAGATCGTCATCATGATCCCCGGACCGCCCAAGGAGTGCAACGCAATGTTTGGTTGCTGCGCCGTGCCGTATCTGCGCTCGCTGTCGGACGAGACCATCGTCTCGCACGCCATTCACGTTTTCGGCATGAGCGAAAGTGCGCTCGACCAGCTTTTCCGTGAGGAAATGAACGCCATGACGAATCCCACCATGGCGCCCTACGCAAAGGAGAGCGACTGCCTTTTGCAGATAACCGCCAAGGCTAAGGATGCCGAGACCGCCGAGGAGATGATGAAGCCCGTCATCGAGCATTGCCTCGATGTGCTGGGCGACGTGGTTTTCGGCATCGACATCGACAGCGTCGAGGAGAGGGTATTTAAGCTCCTCCGTGAGAAGAAGCTCACCTTTGCAGCAGCGGAAAGCTGCACCGGCGGCGACCTTGCCCGCCGCTTTACCGACATTCCCGGCGCAAGCGAGTTCTTCCTCGGCGGCGCCGTGACCTACACCAACGGCGCAAAGTCGGCGATGCTGGGCATCGACCCGAAGCTCATCGAGGAAAAGGGCGCAGTGAGCCGTGAGGTGGCAAAGGAAATGGCGGAGCGCATAAGGGCAAAGCTCGGCGCCGACCTCGGCATCGGGGTCACGGGGCTTGCGGGTCCCGACGGCGACGGCGTGCATGAGGTCGGAACGGTGTTCGTTTCGCTCGCAGCACCGGGCGAGACCTTCGTGCGTGAGCTGCACGTCGGCAATCGCCGCACACGCAGCTATATTCGCCGTGTCTCCGGCAACTATATCTTCGACATGATGCGGAGATATATGCTCGGTCTGCCGGTCATTCCCGAATAAGAAGGACATAAAGACACCCTGAGAATTTTAAAATTCTCAGGGTGTCTTTTGTATACTCACTGTTTCGTATCGTTGTCGAAAAACTCAAGTGTCGGCGCATTTTCGGTCTCGCCGCCGGGCGAAAGGACACTCTCGTTCCCATCGGGAGCGCTGTCCTCCGGGGCGGGCGCTTTTTTGGCGGCGGCATTTTTCTTCTCAAGCTTTTCCCTGTCCTTGGACGAAAGGGAGTTGGAGATGATCATCCAGTTTTCCGCAAGCAGCATAAGGCCGGAGACAAGCAGAATGATCTGAAGCCCGGCAGAGCGGCTGTCCGCCAGCATCATAAAGCAGAAGAACGTGCCGAGCATGGAGAAGAACATCGAACGCCGGGGCTTTGCCCTGTCGGCGGGGTAGCCCGCATTGAAGAAAAACGCAAAGATGCAGACGCAAACACCGATGACCTCGATGGCGTACACCCATATTTCGGGCAGCGTCGAATAGGTCTTGTAGCTGTATATGAGCCATGCGCAGAACAGCAGTATGGGAAACGCCATGAACACGCAGACGAGACCGGGCGAGAAGCGGCGCTTTGAGCTTGTGCAGGTGGGCGCAAAGCAGAGTCCGGATGCGATGGCAAGCAGCCCGATAAGCACGAGCATAGGCTTGTCGTCCGTGGGCGAGATGCCTGCCAGCGTCACAATACCGCCGATGATTTCAAGAGCGCCGATGACCCACATTGCGGCGGGGAAGATGAGCGTTTTGCCGTGAAAGGTCGAGCGCATATCTTCGGGCGGGGTGTAGCCCTTTTTGTCGAGCCACTTTATCAGCGCCGCAAAAAGCACGCAGGCGGCCAAAATATAAAGCGGGATGATGTAGGGCCACGCCGTCGGCACGATGAGGTAGCTCACACTGTCCTTTTCGTATGAGAGCATATTTTGAAGCCAGTGGAAAAACGCACCGAAGGAGCCGGCCGCACAGACAAAGCAGCTTACGATGAGCGCATTTTTCAGAGGCGAATCTTTTTTCTTCTTTTGCATAATATCAATCCAATCGGAATACTAATTTTACAATGGTACATTTTATACTTATTTGACCTTGTAGTCAAGATACGAAAGGTGATGCGCATGAAAAGAACGCTGTCTGCGGCGCTGCTGCTGAGTTTGCTTATCGTCGGTGCGCCGCTTGCCGCCGTCTATTCCGACGGCGGCGACGCTCCGAAAAAGGAGAAGGATAAAATCAAAATCGAAAACGAAGAGACGCAAAGCGATGCGGAGCTGAGCATCCGCCTGCTTGCGGGCGAGGAGGTGCAGGAGATGAGCGCCGACGAGTACCTCGTCGGAGTCGTGGCGGCGGAGATGCCCGCCTCCTTCGAGGAGGAGGCGCTCAAGGCTCAGGCGGTTGCGGCAAGGACATACCTTAGGCGCTACATCGAGGAGGGTTCAAGGCACGAAGGTGCGGACATATGCGCCGACGCAAACTGCTGTCAGGCGTATCTGCCGCAGGACAGGCTGCGGGAAAACTGGGGCGACAAGTACGACGCCTACATAAATAAGATACGCAAGGCGGTCTCCGCAACGGACGGGGAGTACCTCGAATACGACGGCAAGGCGGCGCTTGCGGCGTTCCACTCCTCCTCGGCGGGGCAGACGGAGAGCAGCGCCGACGTGTGGGGCGAGGTGCCGTATCTCGTGAGCGTAAGCTCGCCGGAGAAGGCAGAAGCGGTGCCGAATTTCGTAAGCACGCTGACGCAAAGCGAGCTTGATTTCCGTGACACGCTCCTGCACCTAAAGCCGGAGGCGGACTTCACGGGTCCCGCCGACACATGGATCGGCGAGACGCAGTACACCGAGGGCGGGCGTGTCGGCAGCATCGTCATCGGCGGCGTAAACTTCACGGGGGCGGAGATACGGCAGCTTTTCTCGCTGCGCTCCACCGCCTTTGAGATAGCAAAAACCGAAGGGGGCTTTAGCTTCACCGTCACGGGCTACGGTCACGGCGTCGGCATGAGCCAGTACGGGGCAAACACGATGGCAAAGGAGGGCAGCACTTACCGTGAGATCCTCGCCCACTACTACCCCGGCACGACGCTTATAAGCCCGAAAAAATAAAAATAAGAGCATAAAAAGCTTGACAAACTTTTGGCATAGTATTATTATCACTTTTGAGAATAATACTATGCCGTTTTGATGCAGCGAAGATGCAGCATTGTACGGCTTGAGCGTAAGGGGAGTGATCGAGACGAACGATACGGTAAATTTACTGCTTAACCCCGCAAGGCTCAGGATACTCGGCTGGCTTGCGCAGAACGGTGAGGGTACCGCCGCCGATATGATCTCGGCGCTGGGCGAGATACCGCCCGCAAGCCTTTACAGGCACTTAAAGCTCCTGACGGAGGCGGGCTTTGTGAAGGTCACGGCGGAGGAGAAAAAGCGGGGGACGGTGCAGAAGACCTACGCCGTGGACCAAAAGGAAATGCCCGATAACGACGACTGCCGTGAGGTGATATACGGAGGGCTTTTGAAGCTGCTTTCGTCGTTTAGGGAATATTTTGAGGCAGGGAGCCGAGACCCCGCAGCCGATATGCTGATGTACTCGACGGCGGCGCTGCTGCTCAGTGACGAGGAGTTCGGCGAAATGATCGGTGAGCTTGGGACGACATTTGAAAAGTATTTGAACAGGGCGCCGGGCGAGGGTCGCAAAATGCGGCTTATGACGCTCATTTCATCGCCCTGTAAGGAGGATATGCAATGCTGAAGATAAGTAATTTCACAAAGCTGTATGACGGAAAGCCCGCCGTTGAGGGACTTGACCTTGAGGTCTCCGCCGGCGACATTTACGCCTTTATCGGACACAACGGCGCAGGCAAGACCACGACCATAAAGGCCTGCTGCGGCATAATGAATTTTGACGAGGGAGACATTCTCATCGACGGAATTTCGATAAAGAAGGACCCCCTTGAGTGCAAAAAGCGCATCGCCTACATACCCGACAACCCGGAGCTGTACGACTACCTCTCCGGCGTAAAGTACCTGAACTTCGTGGCGGACGTGTTCGGCGTCGGCAAGGCGGAGAGGGAGGAGCGCATACGCAGGTATTCCGACCTGTTCGGGCTGACCGACGACCTTGCGCAGCCCGTCTCCGCATATTCCCACGGCATGAAGCAGAAGCTTGCGATAATCTCGGCGTTCATCCACGACCCGAAGCTCATAATCATGGACGAACCCTTCGTCGGGCTTGACCCCGTGGCGAGCCACCAGCTCAAGCTCCTGATGCGTGAGCATTGCGACAAGGGAGGCGCTATATTCTTCTCGACCCATGTGCTTGAGGTCGCCGAAAAGCTTTGCGACAAGGTTGCGATAATCAAAAACGGCAAACTCGTCACGAGCGGTACGATGAGCGAGGTCAAGGGCGACGCTTCTCTTGAGGCGGTGTTCCTTGAGCTGGAGGGTGAAAATGCTTAAAAGTCTGCTGAAAATTTACTTTGCGTCCTACGGAAAGCTGTTCCGGGGCAAAACAAAGGCAAAAAGTGCGGGCAAGGCGCTGCTGTATGCGCTGCTTCTGATATATGCCTTCGGCATTTTTATCTTCACCTACTACCAGATTTTTAAGAGCTTTGCACCCGTGCTGTACGGCATGGGTCACGGCTGGCTCTACTTCGTGTACACGGACATCATGGCGTTTGCGCTGATGTGCATTTTCTCGGTGTTTGCGTCGAAAACGACGCTTTACGAGGCGAAGGACAACGACCTTCTGCTGTCGATGCCGATAAAGCCCGGCACCATCCTGCTCAGCCGCATGGTGTCGCTTGAGATAGTGAACCTCGTGTTCGGACTCATCGTGATGATCCCCGCCGCCATTGCGTGGTACGGACAGATGCCGTTTACCGCACTGTCGATCACGGGATTTGTCGTCACGGGACTGCTGCTCAGCCTGCTTGCTCTGGCGCTGTCGTCGATCTTCGGCTGGCTGCTTGCCGCCGCATCGTCGAAGATGCGCAAAAAGGTGCTGTTCGAGACCGTGCTGAGCGTCATATTCTTGGTTGCATACTTTGCCTTCTTTGCCCAGCTCAACGGCATTATTCAAGACCTCGTCAACAATGCCGACGCCATCTCCGAGCGGCTCGACTCCGTGTTCCTGTTCCGCTGGATAGGCGACGCCTGCGCCGACGGCTCCGTGTCGTCGATGCTGCTTGCCGCTCTCTGCGAGCTGCTGCCCTTCGCCGTAGTCTATGCGATACTCTCGGCGACCTTTATAAAAACCGCAACCGCAAAGAAGGGCGCCGCAAAGGTGAAATACGTCGACCGCGGGCAGAAGGTCTCAAGCCCCATGGCGGCGCTGCGCAAGAAGGAGTGGCGGCTTTTCCTGTCAAACTCTACTTATATAATTAACTGCGGCTTGGGCGCAATATTCATCCTTGCAGCGGGCGTCGCCCTGCTGATATACAGGGAGGACGTGTCGTATTTCGTCGAGGCGCTTTGCGTCATGGCGCCTGAGATAGGCGACTATGTTCTGCCGCTGTGTATGCTCATCATCGGACTGCTTGGCTCCGTTTCCGTGCCGAGCATCGCCGCCGTGTCCATGGAGGGGCGCAGTCTGTGGCTTCTCCAGACCGTCCCCGTTAGACCGCAGAGTATTCTGCGGGCAAAGCTCGGCGTCAGCCTGTGGCTGTATATGCCGCCCGTGCTGCTGTGCGTTGCGGCGCTGCTCCTGACCGTCAAGGCGGAGCTTGTCCTCACCGTGCTCTCGGCGCTGTTTCCCGTGCTTTTGGTGACTCTCATCTGCGTTTTGGGACTTGTCGTGAACCTCCGTCACCCGAATCTGTCGTGGGAAAACCCCGCACAGACCATTAAGCGTGACCCGGCGGTACTGATCGCAATGCTGCTCGACTTCGGCATCGTTGCGGCGCTGGGCGTCGGCGGATGGCTTTTGATAGATAACGGCATGAGCGCCCGAAACATCATGATAATTTTCGATGCGGCGCTGGTCATAGCAGACCTCGTTCTGCTCCGCTACCTAAACGGTGCGGGCGCAAAACGCTTTGCGTCCTTAAGCTGAAAAAACTCCCCGTGACTGAGGTCACGGGGAGTTTTGCGCAGAAGCAAGAATATAGTTGCAAGGGTTCAAGCCAAGAAAACCATGATCTCTCCCTCCGTCAAAATCTTGCGATTTTGACACCTCCCTCGTCAGAGGGAGCTGTCGGCGTAGCTGACTGAGGGAGAGAAAAGCCTCACAGCTTCTTTTCCAAAAGGACGAGCATCACGTCGGGGATGCCGTTAAACACGCACGGGACAATGTCCGCCTCACGGTAGCCGAGGGCGGCGTACATCGCCCTTGCACGGAGGTTTTTGGCGTTGGTGTCCATGCGCAGAACGCAAAGCCCCCACTGCTTTGCAAGCTCCTCGTAGAATGCGACGAAGGCTTTGCCGACGCCTCGCCCGCCAGCCGAGGGCTTAAGCATAAGGGGAGCATCCGAACCCCGTTTTTAAGCTGATATGAGCGCCGCAGGCTTCGTTTTGCTCAATCACAAGGCACAAAGCCTTCCTCAATCGCAAAGCCTTGCC
>OCQZ01000012.1_pt1 | contig 47381 bp, 40 predicted proteins | sample 1538921 | NCBI WGS metagenome assembly OCQZ01 (sample SAMN03418269, study PRJEB22391) | human gut metagenome | biome: human-gut; feature: organic feature; material: feces | host: Homo sapiens | place: Tanzania | collected 2013-01 | reverse complement strand
CGGCGGCAGGCAACCAGGCAGGCGCTATGACCGGCTTTATGGGCATGGGCATGGCGATGAACGCAGGCGGAGGCATGAACGCTCAGAACCTGTTCGCAATGGGACAGCAGCAGCCTCGGCAGGAGGCACAGCCGCAGCCGACTCCGACGGCAAACGGCTGGAAATGCTCCTGCGGCGCCACCGTCACGGGCAAATTCTGCCCGGAGTGCGGCGCTAAAAAGCCCGAACCCGTGCAGGCGGGCGCATGGAAATGCAAGTGCGGCGCCACGGCTACGGGCAAGTTCTGCCCCGAATGCGGCTCACCGAAGCCTGCCGAGGACGGGTGGACCTGCTCCTGCGGTGCAGTAAACAAGGGCAAGTTCTGCCAGAATTGCGGCGCCAAGAAACCGTCCGGCGTACCTCAGTACCGCTGTGATAAATGCGGCTGGGAGCCGGAGGATCCGAAGCATCCCCCGAAGTTCTGCCCGGAGTGCGGCGACCCCTTTGACGACTCCGACATTAAATAAAATTAAAGACACGCTTAAATACAAAACCATCGGCAGCAGGTTTCCTGCTGCCGATGCATTTTGTTAATCGCATAAGCCGACAAATTTTACGACAATTGTTGATTTTTCGTGCCGATTATGTCATAATTTCAATGGTTTGGAAACAATGAACTTTGATTTGGAGGGATATGTATGCCGTTGGTGCCTGCAATTTGCACACAGTGCGGTGCAAGATTGGAAGTTGACCCGAACTGTGAGGCTGCGATATGCAAATATTGCAACACTCCTTTTATTACCGAAAAGGCGATAAACAACTATAATACCACCTATGTGACCAACATCGGACACCTTCATGCCGACGTGGTACATATAAACGATGACAGCTCAAGGGACAGCAGGGTAAAGTCCGGCGAAACCTTTCTCAAATTCAACGACTACACTTCGGCGGAGGAGGTTTTCAGCAAGCTGACCAGGGAATGCCCCTATGATTACCGAGGCTGGTGGGGACTGGTGCGGGTTTACAGCAGAAAATTCACCGATTTCAGTATAGGTCGTCCCGAACTCTCCAATATGAAAAGCATGTATGACAAAGCCTGCACCGTAGCTACTCCGCAAGAAAAGAGCGCTATGGATGCAGAGTACAAGCCCTATTCCGCTCAGCTCGACCGAAGGCTTAGCGAAAGGCTCAACGACACGAGGCAGAGGATGCAGCAGGAGTCGTATGAGTTTGAAGCGCAGAAAAGAAACTTGGAGAGTCGCATAAATGCATTAAGTGAGCAGCAGAAAAGCTTAAAGCAACCGAGCAAGATTCTGACGATAGTTTTGGGGATACTGATTTTAATTGTGGCAATTGATCTTTTTTCCGGTTATGCCGGAGCACCGGCCCAGGCAATATTGTTTCAGTTTGTTCCTATCGTGATCGTATTGGCACTGTTTGCGTTGGGAATTAAATATACAGTAGGCAAAGTGCTTGATACTTCCTATCATAAAAAAGTAGATCAGCTTGGAGCCGAAATATCGTCGCTGAGAAACGCACTGTATAATTTGTCAAACGCTAATGCCGCACGAGTCAGAGACTATAACGAGACGCTTTCAAAAATGGACGGCAGAAGGTAATTAGTGAATAGTGAATAATTAAAAAAGCAGACGAATCTCAAGGAGATCCGTCTGCTTTTCGGTTCCAATCGGCTTATGCCAGCAAGTTAAATCCCATCACCGCAGCACCGAGAAGCACGAGTACGATACCCGTGGCACGGTTGAGAGTTTTGGGTTCGGCTTTGTTCGCCAACACCGCAGCTATGCGTGCCCATATCAGCGTGAACACCACGCACAGAAAGCACACCGTCCAATCAGGTGCGCCGCCTATCGCAAAATGCGATACTGCGCCGGTCAGCGCCGTGAAGGTCATGATAAAAACGCTCGTCCCGACTGCGGTTTTCAGCTCGTATCCGAGTACCGTGGTCAGCAGCAGAAGCATCATCATTCCGCCGCCGGCACCCACGAAGCCGCATATGAAGCCAATTATCATTCCGCACACGACGGACTGCACGGCTCGCTTCTTTGCCGAAACGTGCAGCATATCGTCTTTCGTGGTCATCACCGGGCGCACGATAAACTTCACGCCGAGCAGAAAGGTCATGAACACCGAGAAGTTTCCCATCGTCGTCGAGGGGACAAGGCGCGCAATGAAGCTGCCCACAACAGTGAATGTGAGGACGCACACCATCATGATAAGCCCGTTTTTGATATCAAGATTCTTATTCTTGTGGTATGTATATGCCGAGACTGCGCTTGCCAGCACGTCGGAGGAGAGCGCAATGCCCACCGCCATATACGGCTCAATGCCGAGAAATGTTATGAGCATCGGACTGATGACCGCAGCGGCGCTCATCCCGGCAAAGCCCGTGCCGAGTCCGGCACCCACTCCGGCTAAAAACGTCACTATTATTGTTGTAAGTAAGCTCATTTTGCTCTGCCTGCCTTTTTGCTTCCCGTATGATTTTAAGGGTCGGATAATTACCTAATTGTACAGGCATATAAATATTAAATCAATGAGCAGTTAAGCCGAAAGATGTTGGATAAGTGACGATAAAGAACGCAAGCGCTCCTAAGAACAGAAAAGAAAATCCCTAAGTCGTTGAAACTTAGGGATTTTCGACGTGGTGCGGGTAACAGGGGTCGAACCTGCACGCTTGCGCACAAGAACCTAAATCTTGCATGTCTGCCAATTCCATCATACCCGCATATAAAATATTTTAACACGCATTGAAGAATATTTCAACAATATTGTTGTTGACATTTTTCCGCAGCAAAACTATTATTGTTTACATTCGAAAATAAGGCTAAGACATCAGGAGAAGTGGTTTCGTGTTAGGAGTAATCGCAAATTCGGCAATGATAATCCTCGGAGGTCTTGTCGGACTGCTGTTTCGCAGCAAGATAAAGGGCGAGCTTGTCGACACCCTCATGGCGTCGATGGGACTGGTCATCCTCGTCATCGGCATCGACGGCGCTGCCGGAGTGCAGGACATACTGGCGGTCGTCATTTGCCTTGCGGTCGGCGGTCTTATCGGTCACGCACTGAAGCTGCAAAGCTTTTTTGACGGTCTCGGCGAGACGATACACAAAAAGCTCAAAAACACCCGCTTTGCAGAAGGCGAATTCGGCGAGGGACTTGTCACCGCATCGGTGCTGTTCACCGTCGGCAGCATGGCGATCCTCGGCTCCATCGAAGCCGGACTTAACCACAACTACACCATACTTATAACAAAGGGCGTCATCGACATGGTGAGCGCCATCGCACTCGCCGCCGCAATGGGAGCGGGCGTGCCGTTTTCGTTCATCCCCGTTTTCATTTGGGAAGCCGTCGTTACGCTGTTTGCCGCCTTTGTTTCGCCCTACCTCGGCGCCGAGGTGGTCGCCAATATGTCGGCGGTGGGCGGAGCCATATTTATCGGCATGGGCATCAATATGCTCGGCATCTCCAAAACTAAGATAAGGGTCAACGATATGCTTCCGGCGCTGCTGCTGCCGGTGGTCTACACTCCGATCGCAAACTGGATAGGAGGCCTACTGTGAAGAAGAACAGATACGCCGCAGCGGTGCTGCTTGCCGGCTCGCTGTGGGGCTTTATGGGCTTTTTCAGACGGAGCCTCGATGGTATGGGAGTCTCCGCTGCGGGCTGCATTGCGGTGCGCTGCGTGTTTGCAACGCTGTTGTTCGGCGTCACCATACTGTGTACCGACCGCAAGGCGTTTCGCATTAAGCTGCGTGACCTTTGGATATTCTTCGGCAGCGGTGTGCTGTCGCTGTTCACCTTCGGCGTGTGCTACTTTAAGGCGATGGACTACATGAGCCTTTCCGCCGCTGCGATCCTGCTCTACACCGCACCGTGCTTCGTCATACTCATGTCGGCGCCGCTGTTCGGCGAAAAGCTCGGTGTGCGCAAGCTTTCGGCGATGCTCCTTGCCTTTGCGGGCTGCTGCTTAACGTCGGGCATAGCATCGGGGGCAGAGCTTAGCGGCATAGGTCTTGTCTTCGGACTTGCCTCCGGCATCTGCTATGCACTGTACAGCATATTCGGGCGCTTTGCGATAAACCGAGGCTACGGCACCTTTACGATAAACTTCTATTCGTGCCTGCTTGCCGCCTTAGCCGCCGTGATATTTGACGGCGGGAGCTTTGCCGCTCCGATCTGCGCAAGCCTGCAAGACTTTGCGTTTGCGGCGGCGACGGGACTTGTGACCTGCTATCTGCCGTACCTTCTGTACACCTACGGACTGTCGGGGCTGTCAAACGGCAAGGCGTCCATCATGGCGTCGATCGAACCCGTGGTCGCAACGCTCGTGGGGGTCACGGTGTACAGCGAGAAGCTGTCGCTTGCGGGCGGACTGGGCATCGTACTCGTGCTTTCCGCAATAGTGCTGCTGAACTTGAGGAGCAAGAAGAATGAAGAAACAGAGAATTTGGGAGCTTGACGCATTCCGTGGCATATGCATACTCGGAATGATCGTCGTCCATGCCGTGCTTGACACAAAGGGCTTCGGCAGCACCGGGAATGCGGTGTTCGACTTTGTTCGTGAGTGGGGCAGTCTGCTGTTCATACTCATATCAGGCATATGCCTTACGCTTGGCAGCAAGAGCCTGCGCCGGGGACTCATAGTCTTTGCCGCCGGAATGCTGTGTACGCTCGTGACTTGGGGTATGTACAAGGTCGGCATGGAGGGCGAGGGGATAATCATTCGCTTCGGCATCCTGCATTGCCTCGGTCTGTGCATGATAATAGGCAGCGTGCAGAAGCATATGCCGAAGTGGGTGGTTTTGCTGCTTGCGGCGGCGCTCATTGCGCTCGGCTTTTATGTGAAGGGCGTTTCGGCCGACTGTGCATGGCTGTTCCCCTTGGGGATAGTAAGACCGGACTTCAGCTCCTCCGACTACTTCCCGCTGCTGCCGAATCTCGGCTACTTCTTCGTCGGCATTTTCCTCGGCAGAACGCTGTACGCCGAAAAGCGCAGCCTTATGCCGAAGGTCAATTCCTCCGCTGCGCCTATCCGCTTCCTGTCGTGGTGCGGCAGGCAGTCGCTGTTTATTTATCTTCTCCATCAGCCGGTGCTGTACGGTGTGATATATCTTCTGAATATATGAAAAAGGCTCCCGTCCGGGAGCCTTTTTAGGTTTACATTTACTTTTTGAAGCCGTCCTTCAGCGAAACGGCACGGTTAAACACGAGATGCTCCGGCGTCGAATCCTTGCTGTCAACGCAGAAGTAGCCGCTGCGCAGGAACTGATACTGAGCGGGAGCCACAGCGCTTTCAAGCATTTTCTCAAGCTTGCAGTTTTGGAGGACCTCAAGCGAGTCGGGGTTTAGGCAGCTTAAATAATCCTTGTCGGCGGCATCGGGGTCGGAGTCCGAGAAGAGGTTTCCGTAGAGCCTGATCTCTGCGTCGCAGCAGTTTGCGGCATCGACCCAGTGTATGGTCGCACCCTTGACCTTGCGTCCGTCGGCGGGGTCGCCTCCACGGCTTTCGGGGTCGTAGCTTGCGAGTATCTCGGTGACGTTTCCGTTCTCGTCCTTCACGCAGCCGAGGCACTTTATGAGGTATGCGCCCTTCAAGCGGCATTCGGGACCGTCGGGGTAGAGACGCTTGTACTTGGGGATCGGGGTCTCAAGGAAGTCCTCCGCTTCGATGTACAGCTCACGGGAGAAGCTCACCTTGCGGGTACCGGCATCGGGGTCGTTGGGGTTGTTTTCGATCTCAAGCTCCTCGCTCACGCCTTCGGGGTAGTTGACGATGGTCAGCTTCACGGGGCGCAGCACCGCCATTGCACGGGGTGCGTGGTCGTTGAGATCCTCACGCAGACAATGCTCAAGGAAGGGGAACTCAACGGTGCTGGGGACCTTGTTCACGCCGATGCGCTCACAGAAGCTGCGTATGGAGGCCGGGGTGTAACCGCGGCGGCGCAGGCCGCAGAGGGTCGGCATACGGGGATCGTCCCAACCGGAGACGTAGCCCTCCTCGACGAGACGGCGCAGCTTGCGCTTGCTGAGTACGGTGTAGTTGATGCCGAGCCTTGCAAACTCAATCTGACGGGGTTTTGAGGGGACGGAGACGTTGTTTATGACCCAGTCGTAAAGCGGACGGTGATCCTCGTATTCAAGGGAGCAGAGCGAGTGCGTGATGCCCTCAAGCGCATCCTGAATGGGGTGCGCAAAGTCGTACATGGGGAAGATGCACCACTTCGTACCCTGACGGTGATGCTCAATGTAGCGTATGCGGTAGAGAACGGGGTCACGCATATTGAAGTTGCCGGAGGCAAGGTCGATCTTTGCACGGAGCGTATATTTGCCTTCGGGGAACTCACCGTTCTTCATGCGCTCAAAGAGGTCGAGGCTCTCCTCGATAGGTCTGTCACGGTAGGGGCTTATTGCGGGCTTTGTGGTGTCGCCTCGGTATTCCTTAAACTGCTCCGGGCTAAGCTCGCAGACGTAGGCAAGACCCTTTTTAATAAGCTCAATGGCAAACTCATAGGTCTGCTCAAAGTAGTCGGAGCCGTAGAAAAAGCGGTCACCCCAGTCAAAGCCGAGCCAGTGGATGTCCTCCTGAATGGCGTCAACATACTCCGTATCCTCCTTGGCGGGGTTGGTGTCGTCCATACGCAGGTTGCACAGACCGCCGTACTTTTCGGCGGTGCCGAAGTCGATAATGAGCGCCTTGCAGTGACCGATGTGCAGGTAGCCGTTGGGTTCGGGCGGGAAACGGGTGTGAACCTTCATGCCCGCAAAGCGGCCGCCCTCGGCAATATCCTCATCTATAAAATTCTCAATGAAATTCTTGCTCGTATCTTCCATGTGTCGATTCTCCAAATCTTTTCGATTGAATATGATTATATACGATTGCCCCGACAATTACAACAATAATTTATAATGTTGCAAATGCACTTGAGCTAACGGCGGTGGGTGTGGTAAAATAGCAACGAAAAGGGAATAATGAAACGAGGTGTTTCCCATGAAAGCATATGACGTTATCGTGATAGGCGCAGGTCCTGCGGGCGTCTCCGCTGCGCTGACGCTGAGAAATCGAGGCAAAAGCGTCGGCGTTATCGCAAACCCTCCGCAGACGACGAATCTCTATAAGGCGGAGCATATTACAAATTACCCCGGTATCGTCGGCAGTGGCAAGGAGCTTAACGATGTCTTTATAAAGCAGCTTGAGCAGTCGGGTGCGGAGCTTATCTCATGTAAGGTGCTGAGCGTTCTGCCCCTCGGCGGAAGCTTCGGCGTTTCCACGAGCGACGATGTTTTTGAAGCCCGTGCGGTCGTTGCCGCAACAGGCATTAGCCGCAGGCCCTTATGCGAGGGCGAAACGAAATTCCTCGGCAGGGGAGTGAGCTACTGCGCCACCTGCGACGGGATGCTTTACCGTGGCAGGACCGTAGCCGCCATAGGCTCCGGCGAGGAGTTTGAGAAGGACGTGCGCTTCCTTGAGAACATCGGCTGCACGGTGCTGAAATTCAACGGCGGCAGATTCGAGATAGAAGGCGGCGAAAAGGCGGAGCTTTTGCGCCATGAAGGGGAGGAATACCCCGTCGAGTGCGTGTTCATTTTAAAAAGCACCGTGTCCGTCGGAAGTATGCTCCCCGGTGTAAAAACCGAAGGCGGGAGGATAGTCGCCGACGAAAAGTGCGCAACGAATATTGCGGGACTTTTTGCCGCAGGTGACTGCACGGGAGCGCCGTATCAGATAGCCAAGGCGGTGGGCGAGGGCAATATCGCAGCCCTTTCCGCCTGTGAATACTTAGATAAAAAATAAAAAGGAGATATTTATCATGGCAGTTTTACATCTTACAAAGGAAAACTTCGACGCAAGCATCGCAGAGGGCAAGGTCATTGTCGACTTTTGGGCGACGTGGTGCGGCCCCTGCCGTATGCAGGCACCCATTCTCGAACAGTTTGACGCTCAGATGGGTGGAAACGTGAAGGTCTGCAAGGTCGATGTCGACGAGCAGCCTGAGCTTGCAAAGCGCTTCGGCATATTCAGCATCCCCACTCTCATTGCCTTCAATAACGGAGCTCAGACCGAAAAGCGTGTCGGCGTACAGACAGCAGAGCAGCTTGCGGAGATGCTCGGATAAAAAAGTATTGCAATTTTCCATGCACCTGTATATAATACAGGTGCATTAAAATTTTTAAGTATTTTGAGGTGAAAACAATGTCCGATTATATAATCAGCTGCTGCTCGACCGCAGACTTGAGCAAGGAACATTTTGAGAACCGTGACATAAAGTATATCTGCTTCCATTATCAGCTCGACGGTGAAAACTACCCCGACGACCTCGGTCAGAGCATACCCTTTGACGAGTTCTACAAGCGCATGGCGCAGGGCGCCGAGACCAAGACCAGTCAGGTCAACGTTTCCGAGTATGTCGATTTCTTCACCCCCTTCCTCAAGGAAGGCAAGGACATCCTCCATGTAACGCTCTCCAGCGGCATCTCCGGCACCATCAACTCCGCACTGACCGCCGCTTCGATGCTCAGAGAGGAGTTCCCGGAGCGCAAGATCTACATCGTCGATTCCTTCGGCGCATCCTCCGGCTACGGTCTTATAATGGACAAGCTTGCCGATCTGCGTGACGGCGGTATGCCCATTGACGAGCTTCGTGACTGGCTCGAAGCGCACAGGCTTGAGCTGCATCACTGGTTCTTCTCCACCGACCTTACCTTCTACATCAAGGGCGGCAGAGTTTCCAAGACTGCGGGCTTTGTCGGCAGCGTTCTTAACATCTGCCCGCTGCTCAACATGGATAACGTCGGCAGACTTATTCCCAGGGAAAAGATCCGCACGAAGAAGAAGGTCATCCGTCAGTGCGTCTCCAAGATGGAGCAGTTTGCCAAGGACGGTCACGACTATTCCGGCAAATGCTACATTTCCCAGTCCGCCTGCTATGACGATGCAAGAGCCGTCGCCGATCTCGTTGAGGAGCTGTTCCCGAAGCTCAACGGCAAGGTCGAGATCAACAACATCGGTACGACGATAGGCAGCCACACAGGCCCCGGAACCGTTGCGCTCTTCTTCTGGGGTGACGAAAGAAAGGATTGACTTTTTAAGTCACGGCGGGTATAATATCCGAAGGAAAAATGCAGTGACGGGCAGGAGTAAGCGCTTATCGCATTTCAGAGAGGGAACGGCAGGTGAAAGTTCCCATGCGAGCCGCCGAAGGTCGGCCCCGAGCATTTCCGCCGAAGACTTTAAGCGGAAACGGTAGCTCCCGTTACAGAGCCGTGAGTGCCGCATATTATGCGGAATTCAGGTGGTACCGCGCAGATTACAGCGCCCTGATATTATCGGGGCGCTTTATTTTTTACTCAGCGCTTGTAAAAATACGGACAGGAGGAATACGAATGAAAGAATTGCCGAAAGTTTACGATCCGAGTTCGGTGGAAAAGAAGATATATGCCATGTGGCAGGAGGGCGGATATTTTAAGGGAGTCATATCGAAGGACAAGAAGCCCTTTTCGATCGTCATGCCCCCTCCGAACGTGACCGGTCAGCTCCACATGGGACACGCTCTCGACAGTACGCTTCAGGACATCCTGACCCGCTACAAGAGGATGCAGGGCTATGCGGCACTGTGGGTGCCGGGTACCGACCATGCGGGCATCGCAACGCAGATAAAGGTCGAGGAGGAGCTTCGCAAGAAGGAGGGACTTTCCCGCTACGATCTCGGACGTGAGAAATTCCTTGAGCGTGTTTGGAATTGGAAGAACAAGTACGGCAGCAGGATAGTAGAGCAGCAGAAGGTGCTGGGCGCATCCTGCGACTGGGACAGAAGCGTTTTCACCATGGATGAGCAGCGAGCAAAGAGCGTCCGTGAGACCTTCTGCGAGCTGTACGAGAAGGGACTTATCTACAAGGGCAACCGCATAATAAACTGGTGTCCCAAGTGCCGTACCGCACTTTCCGATGCGGAGGTCGAGTATAAGGATATGCCCGGCAGCTTTTGGCACATCCGCTACCCGCTTGAGGACTCCGACGGCGATCTGATAATCGCAACGACCCGCCCCGAGACCATGCTCGGCGACTCCGGCATTGCCGTTCATCCCGACGACGAGCGCTACACGCAGCTTGTCGGCAAGAATGCGATACTGCCGCTCGTGGGAAGAAGGCTCCCCATCGTTGCGGACGAATACGTTGAGCTGGGCTTCGGCACCGGCGCCGTTAAGATGACCCCCTGCCATGACCCCAACGACTACGAGGTCGGACTTCGCCACGGTCTTGAGCAGATACTCGTCATAGACGAGGACGCCAAGATCATAAACGGCGGCAAGTATAACGGCATGGACCGCTACGAGGCGAGAAAGGCGATCGTTGCGGATCTTGAGGAGCAGGGCTACCTCGTGAAGGTCGAGCCTTACAGTCACAATGTCGGCTGCTGCTACCGCTGCGGCACCGTCGTTGAGCCGCTCACCAGCCCCCAGTGGTTTGTAAAGATGAAGCCTTTGGCGGAGGCGGCGATAGACGTCGTTAAGGACGGAAGGATAAAGTTCGTCCCCGAACGCTTCACCAAGACCTATATGAACTGGATGGAGAACGTCCACGACTGGTGCATTTCCCGTCAGCTCTGGTGGGGACACAGGATCCCCGCATGGTACTGCGATGACTGCGGCAAGATCACCGTCTCCCGCACCGATGCGGAGAAGTGTGCTCACTGCGGCAGCACTGCCATCCACCAGGAGGAGGACGTGCTTGACACTTGGTTCTCGTCCGCACTTTGGCCCTTCAGCACTCTCGGCTGGCCGGACAAGACCCCTGAGCTTGACTACTGGTACCCCACCTCCGTCATGGTCACGGGCTACGACATCATCTTCTTCTGGGTCGCACGAATGATATTCTCCGGCATGGAGCAGATGAAGGAGGAGCCGTTTAAGACCGTGTTCATCCACGGACTTGTGAGAGACAGTCAGGGCAGGAAAATGTCCAAGAGCCTCGGCAACGGCATCGACCCCCTTGAGATGGCGGAGAAGTACGGCGCCGACGCACTGAGATTCAACCTCATAACCGGCAACAGCCCCGGCAACGATATGCGCTTCTACGTCGAGAAGTGCGAAGCGATGCGCAACTTCTGCAACAAGATATGGAACGCCTCCCGCTTTGTGATGATGAATCTGAGCATCACCGAGAACCGTCTGCCCGAAAAGCTTGAGACCGAGGATAAGTGGATACTCTCGAAGCTCAACCGCACCGTGAAAGAGGTCTGTGCCAACATGGACAGCTTTGAGCTTGGCGTCGCTGCGGGCAAGATATACGACTTTATATGGGACAGCTACTGTGACTGGTATATAGAGCTTACAAAGCCCCGTCTTAACGGTGACGACGAGGAGAAGAAGGAGAGCGCACAGCGTGTGCTGCTCTACGTTCTCACCGAGATACTCAAGCTCCTGCACCCGTTCATGCCCTTCATCACCGAAGAGATCTGGCAGGCGCTCCCGCATGAGGGCGAGGCGCTGATGGTAGAGGAGTACCCCTCGTTTAACGAGGCGCTCGACTTCCCGCAGGACGAGGCGGACTTTGAGGCGGTCATGGACGCAGTCAAGGCGATAAGAGCGAGAAGGTCGGAGATGAACGTTCCGCCTTCGAGAAAGTGCCACCTCATCGTCGTGACCGACAACGCAAAGCCTTTTGCTGACGGCAAGGGCTTTATCACGAAGCTCGCCTACGCCTCGGACGTTACGGTGACGGACACACTCCCCGAAAACACCGACGGTATGGTGTCCGTCGTCACGGGGAACGCAAAGCTGCTCATGCCCATGGCGGAACTTGTCGACCTTGAAAAGGAAAAGGCCCGCATGGAAAAGGAGCTTGCGAACGCAAGAAAGCAGCTCGATTCGCAGAACATGAAGCTCTCCAACGAAAACTTCGTGTCGAGAGCGCCCGAAGCGGTCGTAAACGCAGAGCGGGAGAAGAAGGCAAAGCTTGAGGCGCTTATAGCAAACCTCGAGGAAAGCCTGAAAAAGCTGTAAGCTCCGCTTGCCGCCGCCCGTTATCGACAGGCTGCGCAAAAAAACAATAGTAAAATGACGTCGTGCATAATAATGCACGGCGTCATTTTTACATCTGAGGGGTGAACGAATGAAAATCGATACCGAATACTCGGCGGGCAGACTGAGGGTGCTGCTGTACGGTGAGCTTGACCACCACGGCGCACGGTATGCGGTCGAGAGCATAGGCGAGGCGATAGACAACTACCTTCCGAGGGATCTCGTGCTTGACCTGAGCGGGCTGAGCTTCATGGACTCGTCGGGGATAGCCGTCATCGTGAGAACAAACCGCAGGCTTCAGCTTTGCGGAGGAAGAATGAGGATAGAGTGTCCGCAGGCGCAGCCGCTAAAAGTGCTGGACGCATCGGGCATAGACCGACTGGTGCCGGTCAGAGTGCAAAGAGAGGTGACAACGTGAAGATCATAAATCAGATAAAGCTTGAGTTTCCGAGCCTGAGTGCAAACGAGGGCTTTGCAAGGTCGGCAGCCGCCTGCTTTGCGGCACAGCTCGACCCCACGCTTGAGGAGATAGGCGACATCAAAACCGCCGTGTCGGAAGCGGTGACGAACTGCATCGTCCATGCATACCCCGACACGATAGGCAAAATAGTGCTGAGGATGAAGCTGTGCGAAGGCGGGCTGTTGGAGATAAACGTCCGTGACTGGGGCTGCGGCATAGGCGACCTTGAGCAGGCGATGCAGCCCATGTACACGACGGGCGGAGAGGAACGCAGCGGCATGGGCTTTACCATCATGGAGAGCTTCATGGACACGCTCAAGGTGCGCTCCGACAGAGGCAAGGGAACGAACGTAAGCATGAAAAGATACATAAAGCAGCGCAAGCAGCTCCGATGAGGGAGGAGACCTTAAAGCTGCTGCGCCTTGCCGCCGACGGCGACAGGGAGGCGGCGGAGCGTCTGTGCGAGGAAAACTCCGGGCTTATCTGGAGCGTCGCAAGGGGCTTTTTCGGGAGAGGCACCGACCCGGAGGATCTGTATCAGCTCGGCTGCGTCGGCTTTTTAAAGGCGATAGACGGCTTTGACGAGTCATTCGGGACGCAGTTTTCGACCTACGCCGTGCCGAAGATATCCGGCGAGATACGGAGGTTTCTGCGTGACGACGGAGCCGTGAAGGTCAGCCGCAGCATAAAGGAGCAGTCGCAGCAGATACGCTCGGCACGGCATCGGCTTGAGCAGAAGCTCGGCAGAGAGCCGGCATTGTCGGAGCTTTCCGCCGAGACGGGACTTTCGCCGGAGGAGATCGCCTTTGCCGAGACCGCAACGGGCCCCGCCGAGAGCCTTCAGCGGGAGACGGGAGCGGACGGCTTTACGCTTGAGCATGTGCTGTACGACGCCGACGCCGAGGAGCGGATGCTCGAACACGTCTCCCTGCGCTATGCGATAGAGCGGCTGCCGGAGAAGGAACGCAAAACGCTGTATCTGCGGTACTTCCACGGCATGACGCAGGAGGCGGCGTCCCGTGTCTTGGGCGTGTCGCAGGTTCAGGTCTCACGGCTTGAGAGACGTGCGATAGAACATTTGCGGCAGGAGCTTGCAGACACTTGTTAAAACCGAAAATCCATGTTAGAATACCGTACATGGACACGAATTTTGAAAAAAGATATATCGAAGCAAGACAAAGCGTTATAGCGAAGGATTTCCAAAAGCTCAATCCCATGCAGAGAAAGGCTGTCATGGCGACGGAGGGACCCCTGCTCATACTGGCAGGTGCCGGCAGCGGAAAGACCACGGTGCTGATAAACCGCATTGCCAACATCCTGCGCTACGGCTCTGCGTCGGACACGACGGAGATACCCGTCGGCGCCTGTGAAGCGGATATAGAGGAGATGCTCTCCGGCAGCGAGCGGGGTAGATTCCTTGCATCGTATAGCCCAGCAGCGCCGTGGCAGATACTTGCCATAACCTTTACGAACAAGGCCGCCGACGAGCTTAAAGCAAGACTTGAACGTATGCTCGGCTCCGATGCCAAGAACATTTGGGCATCGACCTTCCACTCCGCCTGCGTGCGCATTCTGCGCAGGGATGCGGAGCTTTTGGGCTTTCCGAACACCTTTACCATATACGACACCTCCGACAGCCTGACACTTATGAAGCACATTATAAAGGACTTGGAGCTGGACGATAAGAAGTTCCAGCCTCGCTCGATGCTCTCGGAGATCAGCGCCGCAAAGGACGAGGGACTGTCGCCGGAGGAGTACAGGCAGCGGGCGAGAGCCGTCGGCGATATGCGCCGTGTGAAGCTCTCGGAGATCTACGCCGAATATGTGCGGCGCTGCCTTGCCGCCGGAGCGATGGACTTTGACGACCTCATCTTCTACACCGTGAAGCTGCTCACCGAGAACGAGGACGTGCGCCTGCACTGGCAGCAGCGCTTCCGCTATGTGCTTATAGACGAGTATCAGGACACGAACCGTCAGCAGTACCTGCTTGCAAAGACCCTTGCCGGGTACTGGGGCAACATCTGCGTCGTCGGTGACGACGATCAGAGCATCTACAAATTCCGAGGCGCTACGATCGAAAACATCCTGAGCTTTGAGGACGAGTACAAAAACTGCCGCACCGTAAGGCTTGAGCAGAACTACCGCAGCACCTCGCATATACTCGACGCCGCAAACGCCGTCATACGCAACAACATCGGCAGAAAGGGCAAGGAGCTGTGGACCAACGGCGACCGGGGCGAGATGCTCACGCTCTATTCCGCCGACAACGAGCATGACGAGGCGAGGTACATAGCGTCACAGATAATGACGCTGTACGGCAGCGGCGGCAGGTGGGGCGACAACGCCGTGCTTTACCGCATGAACGCCATGTCGCATCAGCTTGAGCAGGCGTTCAAGCGCAGCGGAATACCGTACAGAGTGTTCGGCGGTACGGGCTTCTTTGACCGTGCAGAGGTCAAGGATATGCTGGCGTACCTCTGCGTCATCGCTTCGCCGGACGACGATCTGCGGCTTATGCGCATAGTGAATAACCCGCCGAGGGGCATCGGAGCAACGAGCCTCGATAAAGCGGTGTCGCTTGCATCAGAGAACTCCTGCTCCGTATTTGAGATCATGCGCAAAGCCGATATCTACCCCGACCTCAGCCGTGCGTCGCTGAGAATGCGGATGTTTGCAAACATGATCGAGGAGCTGCGCACGGAGTCAAAGAGCATCGCTCCCGATCTGCTGTACGACCTGCTGCTCGAAAAGACGGGCTACCTCCGTATGCTTGAGGAAAAGCACACCGTCGAGGATGATACGAGAGCGGAGAATGTAAAAGAGCTTCGCACGAGTATAATAAACTACAAGAGCGAGACCGAGGTGCCGACGCTTGAGGGCTATCTTGCCGACATTGCGCTGTACACCGACATGGATAATTACGACAAGGATTCCGACTGCGTCGTGATGATGACCATGCACTCGGCGAAGGGTCTTGAGTTTGAAAACGTGTTTCTGCCGGGCATGGAGGAGGGAATATTCCCCGGCATCCGTGCCATCGGAGAGCAGGACGAGATGGAGGAGGAGCGCAGGCTTTGCTACGTTGCGATGACGAGGGCAAAGCGCCGCCTGTACCTAAGCTGCGCAAGACAGAGAATGCTGTTCGGCAAGACCACGGTAAACCGTGTGTCGAGGTTTATAGACGAGATACCCGACGAACATATTGAAAAACGGGGCATCCCGAAGGGCTTCGGCTACTCCGAAAAGAGCGCCGTGCAGAAGGAGTTTGCCGTTTGTGCGCCCGCACCGAAGATGCGCCCGGCGCCGCCTCCGACCCCGTCCGCTCCAAAGCAAAACACAAAGCCGGACTTCTCCGTCGGAGACAGGATACGGCACACCGCCTTCGGTGAAGGCGTAATAGAATCCATGCGCCCGATGGGTAACGACTATCTTATAGAAATAAGCTTTAGCAGCGGCGTCAAAAAGAAGCTTATGCTGAGAGCCGCCGCATTGCACATGGGGAAGATATGATAAATAACGGAATGCATAAAACCGACGTGCTCGGAAGAATATCGCTGCTTGCCACGACGATGATCTGGGCAAGCTCCTTCGTCGTACTTAAATCCACGCTTGACCACATAACCCCGCTTTGGGTCTTAACGGTGAGATTTACGCTGGCGACGGTGCTGCTCATGATAATAGGCGGCAAGCGCCTTAAAAAGGTCAACAAGGAATACATAAGAGGCGGTGTGCTGATGGGAAGCTGCCTTGCCATGGCGTATGCCGTTCAGACCTACGGTCTTGTGTACACGACGCCGGGCAAAAACGCATTTTTGACCTCGTCGTACTGCGTCCTCGTCCCGTTTGTGAGCTGGGTGCTGTTTGCAAAAAAGCCCGATAAATTCAACATTATCGCAGGTGTCGTGTGTCTCGCGGGCATCGGCTGTGTGTCCCTAAACGGCGACCTCAGCGTCAACCGGGGCGATGCGCTCACCGTGTTCAGCGGCATATTCTATGCGCTGCACATCATCGTCTCGGCCCGCTCAGTCGACGGGAAGGACCCCATCGTGCTGACCGTGATACAGCTTGCGGTCGCAGCCTTTTGGTGCCTTATCGCAGCGGCGATCTTTGAACCAGTGCCGTCGAATATACCCAGCGACTGCATCATCGGAATACTGTACCTCAGCCTTTTGTGTACCGGCGTCTGCTATCTTCTGCAGGTGGTCGGACAGAAGTACACTCCGGAGTCTACCGCAGCGGTCATACTGACGCTTGAGTCCGTTTTCGGAACGCTGCTTTCCATCGCTCTCGGCAAGGAACACCTCACGCTTGAGATAGTCATCGGCTTTGTGCTGATATTTGCGGCGGTGTTCATTTCGGAGACGAAGCTTGAATTTCTCAAACGCAAAAAAAGCAAATAATGTACATATGCCCGGCAAAACGCCGGGCATATGCCATTTAGATGCATTTTTGATATACTTGTTTGCAAGGTGATCTTATGATAAAAATTCTTATAGTCGAGGACGAAAAGCCCATTTCCGACTTAATTAAGCTCAGCCTTACCAAGGCGGGCTACAGTTGCAAGTGCGCCTACGACGGTGAGGAAGCGGCGGATATGCTGGACTCAAACGTGTTTGACCTCGTGCTGCTCGACGTCATGCTCCCGAAGGCGGACGGCTTTGAGGTCATGGAATACATTGTGCCGCTGGGCATCCCCGTTATATTCATAACGGCAAAAAACTCGGTCGCCGACCGTGTTAAGGGGCTGCGCATGGGTGCTGAGGACTATATCGTAAAGCCCTTCGAGGTGCTGGAGCTGCTTGCAAGGGTCGATGTCGTTCTGCGCCGCTACAACAAGACGGACAGCGTTATTAACATCGGCGGTCTTGTCATCGACACCGTGTCCATGTCCGCCACCCGTGACGGTGCGCCTATTGCGCTGACGAAGAAGGAGTACGATCTGCTGCTCCTGTTTGCGAGAAACCCAAGGATCGCTCTGTACCGTGAGACCATATACGAGCGGGTCTGGGGCGGCGATTTCGTGTACGGCACCAAGACCGTCGATCTTCATGTCCAGCGCATGAGGAAGAAGGTCGGCTGGGAGGGCAAGCTCGTTGCCGTAAATAAAGTGGGGTACAGGCTGGAGGTGTAGAATGCGCTTTCGACTCAAGATATGCATTTATATGATATGGCTTTTGTCGCTTGCTTTTGCCGTAGGCGGCAGCCTGCTCATATCCGAATCCTTTGACAACACAATGAGACTTGAAAGAGAGACTGCCGAGGCGTCGTTCCGTAATATGCTCAGCACGCTGCGCATCGTGGAGGAAGCCGACGGCGGTAAAAACGACGTTTTAAACATCCTTTCTTCCATGCGCAACGCCGAAAACACGGAATTTGAGTCTGTGAAGCTGTACGCCGGAGGGAAGCTCATCTACTCCGACGGCAGCGAGGCGGAGCGGGACCCGGACGGTGCAAAGCAGGGCATAAGCGTTCTGAAAACCGACGACGGGAAGCGCTATTACAGGCTGTGCGGCAATATGAAGACCGAGTGGGACTCGCTCCGTGTCGTTGCGTACAGGGACGTTTCGGGAGCGTACGAGCTTCGTAATGCGCAGTACGCAAGCTATGCCGAGGTCTTTGCGGCGGCGCTGCTTGTCGGCGGCGTCCTTTCGTACCTCTTGGCGTATATGCTGACCCGACCGCTCAAGACCCTGACCGCCGCAACGAAAAAGATATCGGAGGGCGACCTCAAGTGCCGCAGCGGGATAAAGAGCCGTGACGAGTTCGGGCAGCTTTCGGAGAGCTTTGATGCGATGGCGCAGCGGATGGAGGAGAGCATGAACGAGATGCAGGACAGCGTGCGCCGCCGTGAGGAGTTTATGGGCAGCTTTGCACACGAGATGAAAACCCCCATGACCTCGATCATCGGCTACGCAGACTTCATCCGCAGCGGCAGCCTCGACGAGGAGGAGCAGATGAATGCCGCAAACTACATCTTCTCCGAGGGCAAGCGCCTTGAAAGTCTGTCGGCAAAGCTGCTGGACATAATCGTGATGAACAACAGGAAGATCGAGCTTAGACCCGTTTCTCCGGCGCAGCTCATTTCGCACCTCGTGGAGTACTTAAAGCCCATATATTCGCAGGAGGGGATAGTCCTGCAATACAAGTGCGAGGAGGGTGAGTGCCTGCTTGAGCCGGACCTTGTGAAGTCGCTGGTCTCAAACCTCATCGACAACTCGAGAAAGTCGTTTACCGACGGCGGCAACATATATCTGCGCTCAAGGATGCTGCCGGACGGCTGCGAAATACGGGTGCTTGACAACGGACCCGGCATTCCGCCGGAGGCGATCGATCACCTGACGGAGGCGTTTTACAGAGTAGACAAGTCCCGCTCACGGATGCAGGGCGGAGCCGGCTTGGGCCTTGCGCTGTGCAGCAATATTGCAAAGCTGCATAACGGCAGTCTGCGCATAGAGAGCAGGGTCGGCAACGGCACCGAAGTTACGGCGGAGCTGCACGGAGGTCGCATATGAGCAACAGGAAACAGATAATACTTGCGGTGCTGCTCATGGCGGCAGCCGTTGCGGTGGGGCTTGCGGTACCGCTTGCTGCGGGGCGTCTCAAGGACGCTGCCTTTGACAACACGAGCCTGAGCCTTGACGTCGCAGCTCTGGACAAGGACGATACCGCAAAGCTCGGTATTGACGAAAAGCTGCGCCTTTTGTCCTCAAGGGACATATACATCATCGACACCGACGAGGGCAGAGACCTTGACAGAGAGGAAGCGGCAAAGACAGCCGAGGGCTATCTCTATGAGCTGTACGCTTTGGGCGTCGTCACCTGCGCCCCTGAGAATATGTACTACGATATTTACGATGACGTCTGCCCGGTCGTGCTTATCGACGAGAGCGGCAGAGGAGACGGGCTTTTGGCATGGAGCTTTGTCGCCGACGGAGACGACGGCTCGATAGTGATGTTCATCGACGACGAAAGCTCGCTGATGCTCGGAATGTCCTTCTATTCTAACGGGGAAGCCGTTCTGACGGAGGATGACGCAGACCTTATTGACATCTTTGCGGAATATTGCGCCGACAAGCTCGGCGGAAAGCTTATGGAGGTCGAACACATCTCAAACGACGTCTCCTACGGGGATCTGTTCAGATTCAAGATAAGCTTTGACGACGGCTTCACCTATGTTCCGCTCGATCTGAGGTTATACGAAAGCCACTTGGCGTTTAATATGGAGTAAGCTTTAAGAAGCGGTCGTGGTTTCCAACGACCGCTTTTCTGCGCAAAAATAAGAGTTTCCGAGTTTAATTTGTGATTTTATATGTCGGCGGATTCGTCTTTACGTTATAATAAAGAAACGGGAGAATATATAAAACGAGAGCCTCCGGCATCCGCCGGAGGCTCTTTCATTTATACTTCTTAATACTCTTTATTATTCTTCGGTAGCAAGCTCTTCCTTGCTGCCGCCGATCTTTTTCTGGAGCCAATCCTTGCCTTCAACGAAGCGGGAGACGATGTAGGTCGCAACATAGTCACCTGCGGAGTTGACCATGGTTGCGGGAGGATCGACGAGGTTTCCGATTGCAAGAGCTATGGGGAAGGCTACTGCAAGCTGGTCGGGGAAGAACAGAGTGCAGAGCACAAGCTCGCCCGTACCGCCGCCGCCGGGGATACCGCTCATTGCGACGGAGGAGAATACCGCAACGATTATTGCGAGTATTGCTTCGCCCGTGCCGAAGTCAAGACCGAACACACCGAACAGGAATGCGACTTTGATGATAGCGCTCATTGCGGAGCCGTCCATGTGCATAGTCGCGCCGATGGGTACGACGATGTTGGAGACTTCCTTGGAAACGCCGGTCTCCTCGCAGACCTCCATGTTGGTGGGGATGGTAGCGACGGATGAGCAGGTGCCGAAGGAGACCGCAGCAGGTCTGAACAGGTGCTTCCACATGACCTTGACCGCACCCTTGCCGCCGCCGAAGCGGGCGTATATCGGGAAGAACACGAACATATATACGAAGCTCAGCACATAGTAAACTATCAGAGTACGGCTGTAGTCGCCGATAAGGTCGGGACCGTATGTAGCCACGAGAGAAGCAAAGAAACCGAAGAAGCCGATGGGGGCGTAGTAGGTGATTATCTTTACGACATTCATGAGGCAGGCGGTCAGGTTATCGAGAAGCTTTGCGACCATGCTCTCCTTGCCGCCGCTCATCTGAACACCGAAGCCGAAGAATACCGCTGCGATAATGAGAGGAAGAATTGCCTTACGGCTGAGCAGTTCGACAAAGTCGGGCTTCGTGAAGAAGTTTATTATCATATCGGCAACGCCGAGGGTCGAGTCAACGGTGCCTTCGGTCGCCTTGTAATCTCCGGTAACGACAGGGAAGAAGCGAACAACGAGATACATGATGACGGCAGCGATTGCGGCGGTCACGAGGAAGGTCGCAATGGTGATACCCATGACCTTGCCCGCACGCTTTGCGCTCGACATATTGGAGATCGCCGAGGCTATGGAGCAGAACACCATCGGCACGACGACGCAGAACATGAGGTTTATAAACACGGTTCCGAGAGGGGCAAGCTTCGAGCCGAGCGAAGGCTTCAAGGCGCCGACGAGACAGCCGGCGACGATGCCCGTCAGCATGAATAATATAAAGCCGTAGTTTTTAAAGAAGGATTTTTTAGCCATAGTCAATTCTCCCTTTAAATATTCTGTACTCAAATTATATTCTGAAATATTTGCCATGTAAATTGACATTTGTGCTTGAAACATTGCAAATTGTGCGCTATAATCAATTAACATAACATTTCGGGAGCAGAACAATGTCAGAACGGTTTCAATACAGCAGGGAAGGCTACCTAAACGAGGATTTCCGATTCTTCCACCTCAGTGACACAGCGGGGCAGGAGAGGGACTATCACTTTCACGAGTTTGACAAGATCGTCGTGCTTATCTCCGGCAAGGTCGATTACACGGTCGAGGGAACGACCTACAGGCTCATGCCGTGGGACGTGCTGCTTGTCCGCCACCACATGATACACAAGGCGCTCATAGACCAGACGGAGCCGTATGACAGGATCATCATTTATTTAGACTCCGCTTCCGTGGAGCGCTATGCGCCGAGCGGCGGTCTTGCCGACTGCTTTGCCGAAACGGAAAAGCGCAGCTACTGTCTTTTAAGACCCGGTGCCGAGGAGATACCTGCGCTATCGGAGCAGCTTTCAAGGCTTGAAGCGTCCGTGACCGACAGCGGTTTCGGTGCCAACATCATGCGCTCGACGCTGCTGGTGCAGCTTTTGGTGCTTTTAAACCGCATCATGCAGGGGGACGAGGGCAGGGTACACGAAGGTTCGGAGTGCGACGAAAAGATAGCGGCAGTCCTTTCATATATAAATGAAAACCTCGCAAGCGACCTCGGCATAGACGAGCTGGCGGCAATGAGCTTCCTCAGCCGCTACCATTTCATGCGCCTGTTCAAATCTCAGACCGGCTACACGGTGCATAACTACATACGCCAAAAGCGGTTAAATCAGGCAGCCCGACTCATACGGGAGGGAGTGCCGGCGGTCAGAGCCGCCGCCGAATGCGGCTTTGCGGATTACTCGGCGTTTCACCGTGCTTTTACGAACACCTTCGGCGTAAGTCCCGGCAAAATCAAAAGAATGTGATATTATGTAAACCGCAGGGCTACTGCGGTTTATTTTCTCAGCAGCTTGCCGAGAACTTGTTTTTGATCTGACTGATCTTCTGAGCGTCAGCCTGCTCGGTGGGGTACCAGCCGTGACCCTGCATCTGCTTGTAGATGCTGTCCTGCATGGCGAGGGATTCGTTGAGCGCCGTGTTGAAGGTCTGATGCACCTTGTCGGTGGAGGATTCTATCGCACCGTGCATATACAGATCGCAAACGCCCTTGGTGGTAAGGAGAACGTTCTCCATGATGTCTCTGTCGTTCATTGCATTTCCTCCTCAGATAAGTCCGTAGAACTCGGTGAATATCTTGCGGTTCTTGTCCGCCATCTGCTGAGCCTGACGCTTGAGCGCAGGATCGCTGAGCTTTGCGGCGGCGTCGTCCCACTGAGTGGTAAGGAATTTTGCGTGACCGAGTGCATCTTCGATATAAAGAAGCTCTTTGGGTGTCATGTTTTTGCTCCTCCGAAAATTAGATTTGAGCCTTTGCTCGAAACTATCTTCTGCAAAATCGGAAAAGCTATGCCCGGAAAATCTTAAAACGAATTTTTTTGTTTATTGAAGAAAAATCAAAACCGTGCTATTATGAAAAAGATTTTTCGTCGAGGTAAATGATATGAGCGAATTAAAAAGAATGGCTGCAATACACGATCTTTCGGGACTGGGCAAATGCTCGATAACCGCCGCCTTGCCCATCGTGTCGGCAAGCGGCGTCGAGTGCTGCTGCATACCGACGGCGCTGCTGTCAACGCATACGGGCGACTTTACCGGCTGGACCTTCCGTGATCTGTCGGAGGACATGGTGCCGATAGCTAAGCATTGGAACAGCCTCGGAATGAAGTTCGATGCCGTGTATTCGGGCTACCTTGCGTCGCCTGAGCAGGGCGAGCTGCTTTGCGAGTGCATCGACCTGCTTTCGGATGAGGACACGCTCGTCATCGTCGACCCCGCAATGGCGGATAACGGCAGATACTACGCAAACCTCGGTCCCGACATGACGGAGTGCTTCAAAAAGATCATCGGCAGGGCGGATATCATCACCCCCAACATGACGGAGGCGAGCTTCCTTACGGGGACGGAGTACCGCAGCGTAGGGAATGACGACGAATTTGTCGAGCGTCTGCTTGACGCCCTTGCGGAGCTTGGTCCCGAAACCGTCGTCATAACCGGCGTCTGTTCGTCGGACGGAGAGGTCGGCATCGTCGGCAGAGACTCGAAAAACGGTGAGGTCTGCCGTCTTATGAGTCCCGCAAGAAATGGAACCTTCCACGGATCGGGGGACGTTTTTGCCTCGGCGCTGTCCGCACTTCTTGTGCGGGGCTTTGAGTTTGAACGTGCGCTGCGCCTTGCGCAGGAGTTTGTCGCCGACTGTGTCGACCGCACCGAGCGGCGCTGCGGCGGAGGCAATTATGGGCTTGATTTTGAAAGCGCACTGCCTCGGTATATAGCAAAAATAAATGAGTGACAAAAAGCGGAGCCTTGCAGCTCCGCTTTTTCGTACACAAGTAGACCATGTGTTCAGAATAGAACAACAAATATGAAAAAAACGCCGGAAGTTATTGACACGATGTTGACATACTGCCTCAGAATTTAGTATAATGTTTGTTAATTGGAGGAGTATGTCCTCTGACGGGAGTATCCTATAATTTTATAAAGCGGAAGGGATTGCGAATGAAAGACCTAAAACATCTTATCTACTTTGAATCACTGCTGCAGGAAGCTCAGAACGAGCTTGTCAACAAGGCAGTGGAGGACGGGCAGATAGCGCTTGGCTACAACTGCTATTACATACCCGAAGTCCTCATGAATCTTGACGGCTGCTTCTCATCCAGACTCCGTGCGCCCAACTGCACCTCCAGCGACGTTGCGGATTACTACATGACCACCAGAAACTGCCCTTACGTCAGAGCGATTCTGGAGCGCGGTATCGAAGGCGGCTACAATTACCTCAGCGCACTGTTCGGTGCAGAGTGCTGCGCCGCAATGGAGCGTATGGAAGAACACTTCTTCCTCATTAACCCCGTGAAGAACGAGAAGTTCTTCGTCACTCAGATCGACCCTCCCATGAAGGGCGATAAGACGAACCTCGACTACTACAAGGTACAGCTCAAGCTCAAGGTCGTCGACGAACTCGAAAAGCGCTTCGGCATCGACGTTTCCGACGCTGCGATGCGCAAGGCGGTCGAGGAACACAATGACCTCTGCCGTACCGTCACCGAGATCGGCAACTTCAGAAAGCTTGACAATCCTCCCATCACCGGATACGAGTTCCACGTCATCCAGCTCGTGAGCCAGGTTTGCCCGCACAAGCTTATCCTGCCTTACCTGAAGGAGACCCTTGAGGAGCTTAAGACCCGCAAGCCCGACAAGGAATTCCCGTACCGTGCCCGTGTCATTCTTGCCGGCTCCGAGATCGACGATCCCGAATTTACGAAGCTCGTCGAGATGAGCGGCGCTTACGTCTGCGCAGACCGCTACTGCTTCGGCTCCTTCCCCAGCAGGGAAGAGATCACCATCGAGGAAGGCGAGACCGCATTTGATGCGATCTGCCGCCACTATCTCTACTGGAACCAGTGCGCACGCTTTATGGACGGCTTCAAGATCGACCAGCGCCACGACATCGTTGCACAGCTTGCAAAGGACTACAAGGCCGACGGCGTTATCTACGAGAGCATGAAGTTCTGCGAGTTCTGGAGCTACGAAAAGATCCTTGCAAACCACGTTCTTACGACCGAGAAGCACATACCCTGCTGCACCATCGAGAAGGAATACGCTCTCGGTGCGGTCGGTCAGCTCCGCACCCGTTTCCAGGCGTTCATCGAATCGCTGGAAATCAAGACCATTCAGGGAGGTAACTAAGCATGTTTGATAAAGTTGTTGCTTTGATCGACAAAAAGCTTGAACGCTTTGATCCGATATGGCAGGCAGAAAACGGCGTCGGCGGACAGAGAAGCCGTTACTACGACAAGACCGGTGTTGCAAAGTACCGTGAGTGGAGAGGCGTTAAGGACACCCTCGTCGACTACTGCGCATGGCTCAAGAACCTTGCCGCCATGGCAAAGATGGTCGCATCCGCTCCGATCCCCTGCCTGAAGGGCTTCTGGGAGTACCGCTGGATGGGTTCCTACCTCGGCACCTTCATGTTCATCGACCGTCTGTTCGAGGGCTACCGTGACAAAGAGCTCAAGATCGCACATATGCATATGCACGCAATCGTCCTGAGCCTTACCGGACGTATCGCATACATCCTCTCGCATGACCGCCGCCTCGGCGCAAGCGAGGAAAAGAGTGCACATCTCGTCCCCATCGACGAGGTCCTGCCTCCGCTCTTTATGACCGGTTTCCCCGATCTCTACCCCGTGCCTCTGCAGACTCTTCCCGAATTCATCATCTGCGACGTTGACCAGCATATCGAGCCGTATTACATCGACGTTGCCGAGTCCTTCGGCATCGCAGCGGACGTCTGCTCCAGATGTGCGGCCGAGACCGGCGTTGCACTTGACGACGCATTCCCCCTTATCGGCAAGGCACTCGTCACCACCAATATGCCCTGTAACGCATCCGAGGCGACCTCAATGTTCCAGCGCCGCCGTATCGGAATGCCCGACTATCAGGCGACCCTCGCAATGATCCACAATGAGCCGGAAGCGCTTCCGTTTTCCCGCAAGATCATGGAGGAGACCATCGCATTCATCGAGGAGCATTACAACACCAAGTTTAATTGGGATGCATTCTTCGAGGGCGCAAAGCGCATGAACGAGCAGAACACCATCGAGCTTGAAAAGTGGGACTTCTTCAAGACCACCCATTCTCCGCTCGTCGGCATTGCAGAGACGCTCTATAAGCTCTACGAGTGGCAGTCCGTAAACGGCACCGACCCCTACTTCAACAAGGTCGACCGCAAGGTCATCAAGATCATGCGCCAGGCATACAAGGAGAAGTACGAGCCTTACGGCGGCAGGACCCGTCACCGTGCGTTCCTGTGGGGACCCTCTGCGGTTTACTACACCGACTTCCCGACTTGGGTACAGAACTGCTGGGGCATCAACATCGTGCTGAACATGGACTCCACCATGGGCTACAACATGATCGACACCTCCGACAAGGACAAGGCGATGGACGACCTGACCCGTCAGGCGGAGAAGGCTTGTATGCGTCACATGGCAGTCGGCGGTTGGAAGAACGTCAACTCCGTATGGGAGTGGGCAAAGAACTTCAACTGCGATATGGTCCTCTTCAACGACAACGTCGCCTGCAAGGGCATGAACGGTGTCCACGCTCTCATGGAGGAGCAGGCAAGAGACCTCGGCTTCCACTTCATCTTCATCGAGCATGACCTTGAGGACAGCCGCACGATCTCCCGTCAGGATATGAGAAAGTGCATCAACAACTATATGTCCGTCGTCCTCGGCGAAGAGCCGCTCGACCCCACCATCGTTGAGTTTGATGACTCTGCCGCATATTGATAGGAGGGAAAATACATGAATACTGCTCTTAAAATCGGCGGAAAGCTTGGAATGTTTGCGCTGCTTGCTTTCGTCGGAACCTTTGGAATATACATGTTCAATGCCGAGAACAAGCTCATCTACTATGTGATCCGTCCTCTGCTTAACAAGCATTACGACAGCCAGGTCCGTGACCGCAGGATCGTCTGATCCGGAATAACGCAATAACAAAAAGCTCCGTGCAGCCGCACGGAGCTTTTACCATGCCGATAAAAAACGCCATGCATTGCATGGCGTTTTTTTAAGTATCTTATTTAAGAACTATGGCGTTTTGAGCTATCCAATCCGCCCACTGCTTGTAATACTGAGCGGAGAAATGGATGCCGTCGGAGCTGTACTCGTCGCCGAGGTTGCCGTTTGCGTCGTCAAAGACGGGGTTAACGTCGAGGTAGAATATCGTTTTGCCGTCGCAAAGACCCTTTAAAAGCTCGTTGAAGGTGTTGATATTCGTGTTGTTGACGCTCGCCACGGCTGCCGGGTTTGCGCTGACGTGAATGTTTGCCTCAACGTAGATGATCGCATCGGGGCAGTACTCACGAACGAGGTCGATGACCTTCTGATAGTTTCCTGCGAGTGTGGGCAGGTCGCCGCCGATGTCGTTTATGCCAAGCATAATGTACACCTTGCCGAAGCTTCTGGACTGGAGCAGGGTCTGAAGCGTGACGCTGCCGAGACCGGAGATGTCGACCGCCTCATAGCGAACGCCGTACACGCTCATGCCGACGCTGCAAAAATATGTAGCGCTGTCTATGCCGCCGCACTGCTGGATGCCGACGGTCCTCGAATCGCCGATGAACAGAGCATCGTCAAAATAACCGCCGGGAGCCTGTCTGAATGCATAGGGGTCGGGCGTAGGCTCCGTACTCGGAGTCGGGGTCTTGCCGTTGCTGCCGGGCTTTGACGAGGGAGAAGCGGGATCGTTGCTTCCGCCGGAAATGCAGGATATAAGCGAAACCGCAAGTAATACGACTATAACGATTACCAGCGCAACGGTCAGAGTCTTTTTGCTCATGTTTAAATTGCCTCCGTATTTTTGGGGTCGGTGTCCGTACCGACGAAGATCATTTGAGTGTGACCGAAAGCTTCACGGGGTTGTGATCGGAATTTTCAAAGCCAAGGTCAAGCGTGTTGACGTCAAGAAGCTCGACGTTGGGCGAAAGGATGAAGCCGTCGATAACATAGTGTTGGGTATTTTCAGTATCCGAGGGGTCGTAGGGCTGATTGAGCAGACGACAGCTCGGCGTATCCAGATCGTATGCAAGCGTCCAGCCCTCCGGCAGAATGTCGCCCTCAATGAGACCGGGCTGCCAAAGTTCAGGGTGCTTGTTCGGATAGGCGTTAAGCCCGTCGGGGAATATCTGATTGAAGTCGCCGCCTGCGATAACATAGTTGCCCTTTGCGTATTCGGCCTCGATAAACTCACGGAGCTGCTTTGTCTGTGCGATCTTGCCCTCTCCGTCATCGTATGCTTCGAGGTGGAGGTTTACCACAACAAGCATCTTGTCGGAGTTCGCGATGGGGATGTAGTTTACAAGCAGGCAGCGCTTCAGGTTTGCGGTGCTGACGGGCCACGAGAAGGGGCAGGGGAGCGATATGCGCTCGGCACTGTCAACGTCGTAGATGGTGGTCGTCATAAGCCCGCTGTTTACCCTGCCGATGGGCGGCAGAGGGAAGGGAACGTAGGGGCAGGAGTAGTTGAGAGCGTAGGTGGTGTTGTACAGACCGAGGTAGTCACGCTCGTCGATACCGTAGGTGCGGCTTGACCCGGTGTCGACCTCCTGAAGCATGTATATGTCGGAGAGGTTTTCATCGTCGTACAGCGTGTTATATATGTTGCGGAGATAGGCGGAAACGGTGTCCCTGTCCGCAGCGGCAACCTCCTCGCCGCCGTCCATGAAGAAGTCGGAGCCTTCACCGAGACCGGCGTAGCCGATGTTCCAGCTAACAACGTTAAGCTCCTGACCGACAACGGGACTCAGCCCCTCAAGCCGATCGGCTTTGGTTACGCTGACGCTCGTGACGGGTTCGGGGTTAAATTCGTTCACACTGAGATATGTAACGAAACCGACAACAAAGAGTGCGATAACTGCGATAACGATAAGGAGAATTTTCAGTATTTTTTTCAGCATAGGCTCATCACCTCAATACGAAATAATAGCACACTCTGTCTGCTTCTTCAAGCATCAACGGAAAATTCGGTAAATTTCGTCTTTTTACTTGCTACGTCCGGCAAAAAGGAGTATAATCGCAAATCATGCAAAATGGAGGGCTATGACAGTGAATAAGGACACATTTAACGTTTTGGGCTGCTATGTGCTGTGGGGACTGCTCCCCGTGTTTTGGAAGCTGCTTGCCGGCGTCAATTCCGCATACGTCCTTGCCCAGCGCATCGTGTTCTCGTGCCTGTTCTGCTTTGCGGTGATACTTATTAAGAAAAACGGCGGAGAGCTGAAAAACATATTACGAGACAAAAAGCAGCGCCGTCTTTATCTTGCCTGCGGTCTTCTTATCACCGCAAACTGGGGCGTTTACATCCTCACGGTCGCAACGGGCAGGATCTTGGAGGCGAGCCTTGCGTACTACATGAACCCCCTGTTTTCCATCCTCATCGGCGCTCTGATATTTAAGGAGCGGCTGAGCGGGGTGCAGTGGCTGAGCGTGGCGCTTGCGTTTGTCGGCGTCATGTACTCCGTGGTGCTGTACGGCAGTGTGCCGTATCTTGCGATAATCATCGGACTTACCTTTGCACTGTACGGTGCGATAAAGAAGGGCATCAAGGCGGAGAGCGAGGTCTCGATCTGCATGGAGACCGTGTCCGTTCTGCCGCTTGCGCTGATCTTCATAGTCTATGCCCAGCTTTCCGGCTTTACGACCTTTGCCTCGCTGAGTGTTAAGGAAATGTTGCTGCTTGTGCTTACGGGTGCGATAACCTCCGTGCCGCTAATGCTCTTTGCAAGCGGCATAAAGCGCACCAGCATAACGGTGTCGGGAATACTGATGTATATAAACCCGACCTTGCAGCTGCTTCTCGGCGTGTTCGTGTACAACGAGGAGTTTACGAAAGCAAACGCCGTCACCTTTGCCTTTGTGTGGCTTGCGGTGATACTGTTCGTCGGCGACGGACTGCGGCGCAAAAGACACGAAAAGCTTGCAAAATAAACGAAAATCTCCCCGTCATCCGACGGGGAGATTTTTGCGATTGTTGTTACAGCTCTGCGATAAGCTCGCACTCGACAAGCACGTCCTTGGGCAGACGTGCGACCTCAACGCAGCTTCTGGCGGGGTAAGGCTCCGCAAAATACTGTGCATAGATGGCGTTGATCGCTGCGAAATCGTTCATGTCCTTGATGAAAACGGTGGTCTTTACGACCTTGGACATATCGCTTCCGGCAGCCTTGAGCAACTCGGTGAGGTTTTTGAAAACCTGATGTGCCTGAGCCTCAAGACCCTCGGCGACGGCGCCCGTTTCGGGGATGATGCCGATCTGACCGGAGGTGTAGACAAGACCTCCGGCAATGCGTGCCTGAGAATAGGGGCCGATTGCAGCCGGTGCTTTTTCGGTGGAAACGACTTTCATAACTGATCCTCCTCAATTTATCGTAATTTTAAATCCTTTGCTTTTAAGCTCGTTTATCACACGCTTTCCGTGGTCGGGACCACCGACCTCACAGGAGACGTGGACGTTCGTTTCGTTGGGGTTAAGTCCGGGGAACAGACGGTCATGCTCAAGCGAGAGAATGTTTGCGCCGAGCGACGCAATGTCGTTTAAAAGCCTTGACAGACTGCCGGGCTTGTCGAGCAGGGTGACGGTGAAGCGCAGTCTGCGCCCTCTGGCGACGAGTCCCTGTTCAATTATACACTGAACGAAGCTCACGTCAATATTGCCGCCGGAAAGAAGGCAGACGACCTTTTTGCCGGTGACGTCGATCTTCTTCTTGAGTACGGCGGCTACCGGGGTAGCGCCCGACGGCTCGACTATCTGCTTGCAGCGCTCCATGAGCAGCAGTATCGCCTCGGAGATCTCGTTGTCGTTGACGGTCACAACGTCGTCGACATAGCGATTGATAAGCTCGACGGTAATGTCGCCGGGAGCTTTGACGGAAATGCCGTCGGCTATCGTTGCGGAGGTATCCGCGCATATGTACTTTTTCTCCTTGAAGGAACGGTATATCGGGTCGCAGCCCTCTGCCTGAACGCCGATTACACGGATGCGGGGGTTTATCTGCTTTACGCACGCCGCAACGCCTGCAAGCAGACCGCCGCCGCCTGCGGGTACGATTATCATATCGACGGTGGGCAGGTCGCCGACTATCTCAAGGCCGAGAGTGCCCTGACCTGCGATAACGTCGATGTCGTTGTAGGGGTGCAGAAAGACTGCTCCCTCCTCCTTGCAAATCTCAAGCGCCTTTGCGTATGCGTCGTCGTAGCAGTCGCCGCTGAGAATGACCTTTGCGCCGTAGCCCTGAGTCGCCTGGACCTTGGCAATGGGAGCGGTGGCGGGCATAACTATGGTTGCGGGGATGCCAAACTTTGCGGCGGCGCAGGCGACGCCCTGAGCGTGGTTTCCCGCAGAGGAGGCGACGACGCCGGAGACCTTACCCTTTGCGGCAAGCATGGCTATCTTGTTGGAAGCGCCCCTGATCTTGAAGGAACCAGTTTTCTGACGATTTTCGCACTTTAAATAGATCTGACCGCCCGTTGCGGCGGAAAAGGTAGAGGACATATCAAGCTCGGTGTGATGCAGGGAAGCGCCGATTCTCTGCGCAGCAAGCTCAATATCGCTGAGTTTTAATTCCACGGTAACACACTCCTTTGCTTACTTCTGTTTTAATTTTAAATGCATTTTCCGAAATAATCAAGTAAAATGTCCGTGCAAGGGCAACAAAATTGCAATATGTCCTTGCTGCGGAGACGATACGCCGCCGCAGCAAAACAATTCAGTCAAGACCTGCGATACCGCTGACATAGGAGCGCATTTGACCTGCGCTGTCTATGCCCTTTGCACCGTCTATGACCCGCTGCTGGCTTGCGGCGTCAAGCTTTGAGAAGCGGAAAAACGCCTCCGTGTTCTGAATGAGCGCCATACCGAGACCGAGAGGTATCTCGCTGCCGTTTTTCGATATCATATTATCACCTCGGAAATATTTTCTCCCGAAGGCAAAAAAGTATGCACCGTCAAAAGGCGGTGCATACTGTCATTTTATTTTGAGAAAACGGAGCTTGCGGGGCGACTTGCAATGACCCAGCTTCCGTCCGCCGCCGTGCCGATGGGAAGGCGGAAGGCGGTGCCGTCGGAGTTAATGCAGTCGATGTACGTCGCAAGGTCGGTCGAGACAAGGCGCAGGGAAGTACCTGCCTTGCTGATAACGCCGTCAACGTTGAGGTCGATAACGAGCTTCAGCTCGCTGCCCTCCGCAAAGGTGCAGGCGCCAGCCGAGGTCGTAAGAGCGGCAGTACCGCTTTCGTTTCGTGTAATTGCGTAGGGGGTGAAAACGGTGAATTCACCGACAAAGCCGAAGCTGCCGGAGATCATCACACGGCTGCCGTTAAACTCGCCGATGCTGCCGGGAGCTTCAAACAGTGCGGTGAGCTCGTCGGAGAAGTCGTATCCGCAGCTAACGTCGGCACCGTTTTCGTCCTTGCCGGAGACGAATATTTCAAAGACGCTGTCGCCGTCGATGTCGTAAAGCAAGATGCTCTCCTTGGATGCAACGGGAGTTTCGGCTTCAAAGCTCTTTTTGCCGACGCTCACGGTCAGCTTGCCGGAGTCGAATTTGACCGATGCACTGCGGCCGCTGCCGTCAAGATCGCCGATATAACCGGAGGAGATCTTGAGACCTGCGTCGCCGCCGTCGGGATCGTATACCACAGGGCTACCGGCGGAGTCAAGCGCAATGAGCCTGTTGTGACGCTGACCGTCCGCCGTGGTGAAGCCGACGTACAGACCGGGCGTGGCGCCGAGCTGAGCCGCTATCGGGAAAGCGCCGCCCCGTGTCATATCGCTGCAATAGCGAAGCTGAGACACAAGAACGTAGCTGCCGTCGTTATAATAGTTTGCGGTGTACACGCTGAGATCATAAACGTTGCCGGTGACGGTGAGGGACAGGGTGGCGCCCTCAATGTCGCTGCCGACGGTAATGAAGGAGCCGGCATCCGCTGCCGCCTTGCTCAGTGCGGAAACGTTTCCGTAGTCGCCGCTGTATTCTTCGGGGAGGAAGCGCTCGTAGAGGAGGTCGTCGATCTCGGAGTAGGGGATAACGAACTCAAAGAAGCCGGATTCCTTCGGTGCGATCTCACCGGGGTTTGCGGCTATGACCAAGCCCTCGCCGCTGAGGTACCAGTGACCGTCGGAAACGAGAGAGGAGAGGGTCTCGGTATAGCCCGTGTTAAAGACCATGCCCTCGTCCTTGAAGCGCTCCTCGTTGGTGGTGGCGATAAGAACGTACTCCGAGCAGAAGCTGCGCAGAGCGTCGCTGTCGGAGGAAAGATCGTCAAAGAGCAGCTCCTCTCCGGTCTCGGCGTCGTAGGTCGCACCGAAGATCTTGAGGCTCGAATCGGTCGCAAGCGACGCACGGTCGACCATTCTGAAGGAGATGAGCTTTTCGTCGCCTCGCATGGTCCTCACCGTGCGGCTCATGGTAAAGTCGCTTATCTGAGCATCGGCGGTCGCAGCGGCGACGTTTGAGTCGTATGCGCTGCGGTAAGCATCCTTTTCACTGCCGAGGAATACGGTGTTAAGCTGCGCAACGGAGTCGTTAATCTTCTGCGCCGCATCCTGACGGTCGGCGATATATACGGTCGGAACGGCTACGGTGATACCGGCTTCCGGGGCGGAGTCGTTAATGTCAACGATGACGCTGCCGCCGCAGCTCACGGATTCACCGCTGTAAACGATGTGATGATCCTTGGTAACGGTGATGTTGATCTTTGCCATGTTGCCGAAGTCGTCGCTGAAGGAGGCGACGGCAAGTATCTCCATATCCTTGTCATAGACGCAAACGGTGTAATCAATGACGTAGGAAGCCTTCTTCTCGGCGTGCGTGCCTGCGGGGTCGAAGTGAACGACCTCACCGGACTTGAACGCATCGCCCTTTGCGGGGGTGCATGACTCGGAGCCGGACTCGGTGCCGAAGGAAACGGTGTAGACGTCGGTGGCTTCGACGGTGACGTAAAGCCCGCATTTGCGCCGCTTTTCGGTGTCGCTGCCGGAACAGGCACACAGAGTCAATATAACGGATAATGCCATCAAAAAGGCAAGAAATCTGCGCATACGGTATTGCCTCCAATGAGTAGACTTATTAAATATAGAATAAATATACCATACACCGCCTGCAATTGCCAGTATTCAGCCGAAAACTTAATAGTTTTGTAATAAAAAATCCAAATGCTGAAAAAGAAAATCCCGAAGTTTGAACGACTTCGGGATTTTTCGCATAAATGGAGCAGGGTACGGGAGTCGAACCCGCCTCCGAAGCTTGGGAAGCTCCTGTACTACCGATGTACTAACCCTGCAAACATTGCAAGTATAGCACAGCTTTCTTTGCTAATCAAGTATAAGCTTGCTTTATTTGGGGACTGTGTGTTAATATATCATAACAATACCGCAAAATTTGCGAAAATCGGAGACATAATGAAAATCAGATCGTTTATCGGAACAAAGCAATTTTACAAAATGGCGCTTGCAATAGCAATACCTATCATGGTGCAGAACGGAATAACGCAGTTCGTGTCGATGCTCGACAACCTGATGGTCGGCAGACTCGGCACCGAGCAGATGTCCGGCGTTGCGATCGCAAACCAGATGATATTCGTATATAACCTCGCAATATTCGGTGGACTGTCGGGAGCGGGAATATTCGCCGCACAGTTTGCCGGAAAGGGCGACAACGACGGTATACGCAGCGTTTTCCGCTTCAAGATATACATCGCCGCCGCCGTGCTTGCGCTTGGACTTTTCGTGATAGGCACCTTTAACGAGCCTATCATCAACCTGTTCCTGCACGAGGGCGGCAGCACCGGAGACCTTGAGCTGACGCTTCGCTACGGTCAGGAGTATACCTATATGATAATGTGGGGGCTTGCGCCCTTTGCGGTGTCGCAGATGTACGCAACGACCCTCAGAGAGACGGGGGAGACGGTGCGCCCCATGATCGCAAGCATTGCTGCTGTCGTGACGAACCTCATCCTTAACTACATCCTCATATTCGGAAAGCTCGGCGCTCCGGCGATGGGCGTTAAGGGTGCTGCGCTTGCGACGGTCATCTCCCGATTTGTGGAGCTTGCGGTCATTGCATCGTGGGCGCACAGACACACCGAAAAGGCCCCGTTCTTCGAGGGAGTGTACAGGACTCTGAAGCTTCCGCCCGCTCTCGCACTGAAGATCGCAAAGCAGGGTCTGCCGCTGCTTGTGAACGAGGTCATGTGGTCTGCGGGAATGGCGCTTCTCACTCAGTGCATCTCCACGAGGGGACTTGCCGCCGTCGCTGCGACCAACATTTGCTATACCGTTACCAACCTGTTTAACGTCGTGTTCCTTGCAATGGGTGCGACCATCGGCATCGTGGTCGGAAAACTGCTCGGAGCGGGGAAGTACGAGGAGGCGGTGGACACCGACCGCAAGCTCATTGCGCTCAGCGTTGCGTCTTGTACCGTACTCGGACTGCTGCTTGCGGCGGTATCCGGGCTTATCCCGCAGCTTTACAACACCACAGACGAGGTAAAGAGCCTTGCGACCCAACTCCTTATCGTCGGCGTTTTTGTCATGGTGCTTGACGCATTTTCAAACGCCTGCTACTTCACTCTGCGCTCCGGCGGCAAGACGAACATCACCCTGCTGTTTGACAGCGGCTACGTTTGGGGCGTTATGATCCCCGTGACGGCGATCCTTGCATACATGACCGATCTGCCCATCCTTCCGCTGTACATCATTTCGTACCTCACCGAGATACCGAAGTGCATAGCCGGATTTGTTTTGGTCAAGAGCGGAAAGTGGATAAAGACTATAGTCCCCGACGAGGTGTGAGTAGCTTAGGCTTTAAAATCATCTATACACTTTGCCCAAAATGTACGATTTGACGTTGACTGGAAAAGAAAACAATAATATAATTGTAAAGCAACAAGAATAAATCAAAGGAGGGTGAAAATGAAAAAACGCATACTCAGTATTCTGCTCGTCATTGCGCTTGCAAGCAGCCTCGTCATGGTTCCGGCGTACGCCGAGAACGATGCTGCTCCTGCCAAGGACGGGACGGAGTATACCACCGTGTTTGTGCATGGCTTGCTCGGCTTCGGTTATAACGACAAGGTGAGCGATCTTGTGTGCTACTGGGGTATGACTTCCGGCAACATGATGGATTATCTCGGAGGCAAGGGCTACGATGTGGTTAACGCATCCGTCGGTCCGCTTTCAAGCTGCTGGGATCGCTGCTGTGAGCTTTTTGCACAGCTTACCGGCACCAAAACGGACTATGGCGCAGCTCATTCTAAGGCTTGCGAGGAGAGCTATGCCAATGCCGACAACGACCTAAAGCACGACCGTTACGGACGTGACTATACCGGCGCTGCGATAACGAGCGGCTGGGGTCCCATCTATGACGCAAACGGCAAGGTCACCGGCTGGTACGACAATAAGCTCAACCTCGTCGGTCACTCCTTCGGCGGTCCGACCGTCACGATGTTCCTTCAGCTTCTTGCGGAGGGCGACGCCGACGAGATCGCATGGGGCAAGGAGCAGGCGGCGCTTTACGGCGGCGACTGGCACGATTACGTCTCCCCGCTGTTCTGGGGCGACTACGACGGGGAGTACCTTATAAACTCCGTCACCTCTCTTGCGGGCGTTCTGAACGGAACGACCTTCCTTTCCACCTGCAAGAACTCCGCAGAAGCGATAATGTCGCTCGTTGCGGTCATTGCAAACAGCTTCGGTCTTACCGACCTCACGATCCTGTACGACTTCCAGCTTGAGCATTTCGGCATCACCAAGACTCCGGGTGAGGCGAAGTCAAGCGAGGAGTATTTCAGCTTCCTCAAGCAGCAAGGCTTCCTCGACGGCTACGACAACGCACTGTTTGACCTGTCAATCATGGGTACCAACGACCTCAAGCAGGGCTGGGATACCTATGACAACGTGTACTACTTCTCCTACGCCGGCGACAAGACCTATGAGGATCCTCTTACCGGCTACCACAATCCCGATCCAGACATCATGCCTCTGTTCTCCGCATGGTCCTTTGACATGGGTCACGACGACTACAGCTTTGAGCAGGTCAAGGACATCCACGGCAAGTGGGCGGGCAATACCGACAAATCGTGGATGGCAAACGACGGTATGGTAAACACCATTTCCGCACGTTATCCCATCGGCGCAGCCAATAAGCCCTACGACAAGAACGCAATTGAACCGGGCATTTGGCAGTGGAGCGACAAGGACTACGATCACCTGAGCTTCTGCGGCGGACTTCTCGATCCGAGAGTTTCGTCCACTCCCAAGGAGACGAGAGCCTTCTATCAGGAGATAATGGATAACATTGCGGCGACGACTCCGATCGCAAAGCCCGCAAATCCCGATCCCGATCCGACACCCGAAAAGCCGTTCCCGTTCAAGGACGTTCCCAAGGACAGCTGGTCATATGACTACATAAATAAGCTGTATCAGGAAGGCATAGTAAACGGCAAGACCTCCGACACCTTCGATCCCAAGGGCAACGTGACGAGAGGTCAGTTTGTGAAGATGCTCGGCTGCCTTGACGGTATCGACGCATCACAGTACTCAAGCTGCCGCTTCGGTGACGTGAGCAACCGCAGCGTGTTCGCACCCTATATCGAGTGGGCGGCACAGAACGGCATAGTAAACGGCTACGATGCACAGACCTTCAAGCCGTCTCAGAACATAAGCCGTGAGCAGATGGCGGCGATAATCTGCCGCTACTGCGAATATGCGGGCATCGAGCTTCCGAAGGTCAATCCCGCAACCAAATTCGGCGACGAAGCGAGCATCTCCGCATACGCCATCGGCTATGTCAAGACGCTTCAGGAGGCCGGCATCATCTGCGGCTATGAGGATGGCAACTACCGTCCCTTCGCAAATACCACACGCGAACAGGCGTGCAAGGTACTTTGCGGACTGCTGTAAACAATTTCATAAAAAATCCTGCCGATAGCTTTCGGCAGGATTTTTTGCGCTTATCAATGCTTTGCACCGCAATTTTTAGTTGAAAGAGAGCGGACAATATAGTAAAATAAAAGTTACAAATCTATCGGAGGTGATTCCTATGCCGTCGTATGTTGAATTTAAAAACGTGAAAAAAGTGTATAAAATGGGCGAGGTCAGCATAGAGGCGCTCAGAGACGTGAGCTTTGAGATCGAAAAGGGCGAGATCTGCGTCATCGTCGGTGCCTCCGGCGCCGGAAAGACGACGCTGCTCAACATCCTCGGCGGAATGGACACGCTCACCTCCGGCAGCGTTACGCTTGACGGCAAGGACATTTCGGCGTACTCACAGCGTGAGCTTACGAGCTACCGCCGCTATGACGTGGGCTTTGTGTTCCAGTTTTACAATCTCGTGCAGAACCTGACCGCACTTGAAAACGTCGAGCTTGCGGCGCAGCTCTGCAAGGACCCGATGGAGCCGGACAAGGTGCTGGATATGGTGGGGCTGTCCGACAGAAAGGCAAACTTCCCGGCGCAGCTCTCCGGCGGCGAGCAGCAGCGTGTGGCAATAGCGAGGGCGCTGGCAAAGAATCCGAAGCTCATGCTTTGCGACGAGCCTACGGGTGCGCTCGACTACAACACGGGCAAATCCGTTCTGAAGCTGCTTCAGGATTGCAGCCGCATAAACGGGATGACGGTCGTTATCATCACGCACAACCAGGCGCTGACCGCCATGGCGGACAGGGTGATTTCGGTCAAGAGCGGTACGATAACGAATGTCACATTGAACGAACATCCGATTCCTATTGAGGAGATAGAGTGGTAAGTGATGAAGTCGCAGGTTTTTAAGCTTTGCATAAGGGAGATAAAAGCAAGCTTCGGGCGCTATATGGCGATATTCGCCATAATTGCGCTGGGGGCAGGCTTCTTCATGGGACTTCGTATGTCAAGACCCGACTTTATCGAGACCTATGACAGATACACGCAGCGCTTTGACTTCTTTAACTATCGCCTCGTCTCTACCTTGGGACTGACGGACGACGACCTCGACCTTGTGCGTGACATGGACTTTGTGACGGACGCCGAGGGCGCAAAATCCGCTGACTTCATGGTGCGTGACGGCGACGATAATCTTATCATAATTGCGCACAGCATTCCGAAAAGAATAAACAAGATAGACCTCATTGCGGGGCGTATGCCCGAAAAGCCGAACGAGTGCCTTGCGGACCCGGAAATGTACACCGAGGATGACATCGGTAAGACGATAAAGCTCTCGCCCGACAACGGGAGCGCCACCTTTGACAGCTTTGCTTACGATTCCTACACCATAACGGGAATCACCGAGAGCGTGAGCTACATAAACCTTGAGCGAGGCTCAAGTACTCTCGGCAACGGCAGTGTGGCGGGGTATATCTACATCCCCGAAGACGGCTTTGCCCTTGACTGCTATACCGACATTTACCTGACGCTCGACATTTCGGGCTACGTTTATTCCGACGAGTACGAGAAAAACGCCGAAAAGTACCGTGAGCCGCTGGAAAGCTTCATGGAGGAGCGGGCAAAGGTCCGCTACGACAGCATTATAGACTCTGCGACCGAAGCTCTGTCCGAGGCACGGGCGGAATACGAAAAGGGTCTTGCGCAGTATGAGCCGTCCAAGGCAAAGTACGATGCGGCAAGGAGCGAGTTTGACGAGGGCAAGGCAGCCGCCATGGCTGAGCTTGACAAAGCGGAAGCACAGCTTAAACAGGCGGAGGCAATTGCGGGAGACAAGACCGCAATACAGCAAAAGCAGGATGAGATCGACAAGGCAAGAGCCGAGCTTGATGCAGGGTATATCGAATACGAGCGTGGGCTGAGCGCATATAATCTCCGATACGAGGCGGAGCTTCGCACCGTCAATACTCAGGTGGATTACTACACCGCAAAGGTCGCCGAAAAGCAGCAGGAGATAGCCGACGCCGAGGCGGAGCTTAGCTCTCTCAACGCTCAGCTTGACAACGCTTCGGGACTGGAAGCCGTGCGTCTGCGCAGCGAGATACGCCGAACGGAGCTTAGAATAAACACCTCGACGACCGAACTCCAAATTGCGCAAAGCAGACTTGACGAGCATCTTTCGAGAAAGGCTGAGAAGGAAGCCGAGCTTGCACCCTTAAAGCAGCAGCTTGACGATGCAAAGGCACAGCTTGACGCAGGCTATGCGCAGCTAAACGAGGCACAGGCGGCGCTCGATCAGGTGAAAAACGGCAGCGTAGCGGATGCGAGGGCGGAGTTTGACCGCAAAAAGGCGGAGGTGCTTGCACGGTTTGACGGCGCCGAGGCGGATCTTAACGCAGCAAAAGCGCAGCTTGACGATGCAAAGGCACAGCTTGACGACGCAAAGGCACAGCTTGACGACGCCGAAAAGCAGATCAAAAACATGAACAATGCCGACACCTATGTGCTTGGCAGAGATACTAATATCGGCTACGCCTGCTTTGAAACGGACACCCGTATCGTTGACAGCGTGGCAAACGTGTTCCCGCTCTTTTTCGTTCTTGTGGCGGCGCTCGTGTGCCTGACCACCATGACGAGGATGATAAACGACCAGCGCACACAGGTCGGCGTGCTGAAGGCGCTCGGCTACGGTCCCGGCACTATTATGGCGAAATATCTGATATACTCCGGCTCGGCGACGCTGTTCGGGTGTGTTTTCGGTATCGGTATCGGAGTGTACGTTTTCCCGTTCATCGTTTGGGTGAGCTACGGGATCATGTACAATTTCTCAGGGCTTGTGTTTAACGTGAACTGGCTCTTGGCGGCGGAGATCACCGCAGCGAATCTTGCGGCGATGCTGCTCGTCACATGGCTCTGCTGCCGCAGCGAGCTTAAAGAGGTGCCGGCGGAGCTTATAAGACCCAAAGCGCCGGAGGCGGGAAAGCGCACTCTGCTTGAGCGCATCACGTTTATCTGGAAGCGCTTCAGCTTTATGCAGAAGGTCTCCGCAAGAAACATCCTGCGCTACAAAAAACGCATTTACATGATGCTCCTCGGCATCGGCGGCTGTACGGCGCTCATTCTGACGGCGTTCGGACTGAACGACACCGTAAAGTCCGTCGTCGATCAGCAGTACGGAAAGGTGAGCCTTTACGACTACGAGCTCAGTCTTGCATACGACATGACGGACGACGAGCAGGCGCTTATCCTTGACGCATGGGGAGACGACGCCGAAAAAGCGCTGTTCCTGTACAGAGGCAGTGCGGACGTCTCCGCAAACGGTATCATTAAGAGCGTCACCCTCAGTGCGGCACAGGACGGCGTCGACGGCTTTGTCGATCTTCACGACGGCGACGAAAAGATCCCGTACCCCGGCAAAAACGAGGCGGTCATAAACTACAACCTCGCAAGAACGATGGAGCTTGAGGTGGGGGACAGCATCACCGTTACCACGGTCGATATGCGCAAGCTGAAGCTTACGGTGAGCGGGATATTCGATAACTATATCAGCAATTACGTCTTTATCGGACTTGACACCTGCGCCGAGCAGTGGGGCGAAACGCCGGAGATCAAATCCGCACTCGTCTGCGCACCGGAGGGTGCTGACATTTACAGCACTGCCGAGCGTATCGCCGATGCGGACGGCGTGAGGAGCATAAGCATCAGCGAGGACTCAAGAGCGAGAATAGACAATATGATGAGCAGTCTGAAATACGTCATCGGTCTCATCGTGCTGTGTGCGGGAATGCTTGCGTTTATCGTGCTGTACAATCTCACGAACATCAACATTTCCGAGAGGATCCGTGAGATCGCAACCATCAAGGTGCTGGGCTTCTACCGCAGAGAAACGGAGCAGTACGTTTTCCGGGAAAACCTTGTGCTTACGGGAATGGGCGCTCTGTTCGGGCTGATACTCGGCGTGGCGCTTCATGCCTTCGTGATGGACAGCGTAGTGTTTGATATGATGTACTTTGCGCCTCTCATAAAGCCCTTGAGCTATGTGATCTCGGTCGTGCTTACCTTTGTGTTTGCGCTCATCGTGAATCTTATGCTGCGTCGAAAGATAGACAACGTGGATATGGCGGGAGCACTCAAATCCATAGAATAAATTGACAAGCTGACGTAAAGAGACTATTATCAAAGCAGCGCTATATTAAGGAATTTGCTTATGGAACAGGAATTCGCGACTCTTCCCGGCTGGGAGACCGTTCACTGCATCGGCAGCGGCAGCTCCGGCAAGGTGTATGAGCTGAAGAAAAAAGACGAATACGGCGGCGATTTTCACTGTGCGCTCAAGGTGATCTCCATCCCCGCAACTCAGGCTGAGTACGAGAAGATGCAAAGCACCATGAGCGAATACGCCATGCGTGCAAAGCTCAGAGAACAGGTCGAGGAGATCAGCAACGAGTACAGGCTGATGGGCGTTTTGCGTGGGCATCCGAACATCGTCAACTGTGAGGATCAGATGATCGTTCCTCATGAAAACGACGCCGGGTGGGATATCTATATCCGCATGGAGCTGCTCACCTCGCTTACGGATTATGTGCATGAAAACGGCATAACGACGGGTGAGGTCATAAAGCTCGGCACGGATATTTGCTCTGCGCTTGAGCTTTGCGAGGAAAACGGGATAATTCACCGTGACATCAAGCCTCAGAACATTTTCGTCAGCAAGTACGGAGTGTTCAAGCTCGGCGACTTCGGCGTTGCGAAATCGACACAGATAAACGCTGCAAGGGACAAGGTCGGCACCTACTCCTACATGGCGCCCGAAGTGTACTGCGGAAAGGGCTATACGTCGAGCGTTGACATCTATTCGCTCGGCATGGTGCTGTATTGGCTGCTGAACGAAAAGCGTGGACCCTTCCTGCCCATGCCTCCGCACGTTCCGACGAACGAGGAGATAGCGGACGCACAGCTTCACAGATACAGAGGAGACCCCGTGCCGCCGCCGAAAAACGGCAGTCCCGCTCTCAAAAAGCTTGTGCAGAGAGCCTGTGCATACAGACCAGACGAGCGCTTCGCAAACCCGACGGAAATGAAAAAAGCACTCCAGCTTGCGGCTGTCGGCAAGGTGCTGCCGGAGGTGAATCCCGCACTTGAGGAGACGGTGAGGGACAGCTCCGTACCGCATTCTCAGCCCGTTTACATGGAGCGCAGATCCGCACCCGAACCGCAGCCCGTGAGACCTAAGCCTCAGCTCAAGCCCGCACCCGAACCGATAAAGAAGCCCCAGCCCAAGCCGCAGCCGGCAAAGCCCCAGCCGCAGCCTAAAAAGGAATCGAAAACGGGTCGCTATACGGCGGCGATAGTCGTTACCGTTTTACTGATGCTGCTTGTGATATTCGTGTACTTTGCACTCAGCAACAACTGGATAAAGATCGGCTCCGGCTCAAATAGTGAGCCGAAGGTCAGCGCATCGCCGGAGGTAACTCCATATAAGCCCACCTCGATATTCGTCAGCTCTCCGGAGCTTACGCTGGAGGAAGGGGAGGAGTCGCAGCTTACCGTGAGCCTCCTGCCGGAGCCTGAGCTTGGGGACGATGAGCCGGAGATTGTCTGGAAAAGCAGCGATCCAAGCATTGCAAGCGTTGACGAGGACGGCAACGTGACGGCGATAAAAGCCGGTACCGCAACCGTGCTGGTGTACGTCAAGGGATCGAGCGAGATCTCCGACGAATGCACCGTGCTCGTAAAGGAGCCGACGGTGACGAGCCTTATAATCCAAAAGCTCCCCGACAAAACGAGCTACACGATAGGGGACACCCTTGAGCTTGAGGGCCTTGTCCTCAAGGCATATTACAGCAACGACACGAGCGAGGAGATCACCGATCCGACAAAGTATTCGGTCTCCGCAAGCATGGACTCCATAGGAACGCAGACGGTCAGAGTGACCTACAAGGGACAGACCGCCGAGTTTACCGTCTGGGTCGGACTGTTCTGAATCATATGCAATAACCGAAAATCACCTGTCACGATCATCGGCAGGTGATTTTCTTTTGCTATAAGTTGTGGCAGAGGGAATTTTTACACAAAATATATTGATTTGTAAAGAAAAAATTAGGATAAACCGAGGTTTATTTGCTTGCATATTTCAGATACTTGTGTTAAACTGTTATCAAATCAGTATGCTCCATAATTGTGCATACTTTTAAGGGGGGACAATTTTGGATAGTAAGGCTAAGATAATAGCCGTAGCAGGAAAGGGCGGCGTCGGCAAGACGTCTATCTCCGCTTCAATCGTGAGACTGCTTGTTGAGCGTTATCCCGACAAGAAGATCCTTGCGATAGACGCAGACCCTGCCGTCGGACTGTCCGTTGCCCTCGGTGTCGACGTTAAGCTCACGTTGGATGACATCCGCATGAGCATAGTTGACAGCGTGGAAAACGGTGAGACGAGAGAGGCTTTGGAGCTGCTCAGCGAAGCAAGATTCAGAATTTTCGATGCACTTGTCGAAATGCCGGGCTTTGCCTTCCTCGGCATAGGCAGACCGGAAAGCTCCGGCTGCTACTGTAAGGTGAACTCCTACCTTAAAGAGGTAATAGGTATTCTCGCAAACAGCTTTGACTATGTTGTAATTGACGGCGAGGCGGGTATCGAACAGATCCAGCGCCGAGTCATGGATAAGGTCACGCACCTTATTCTTGTTACCGATCAGAGCAAGAAGGGCTGCCAGGTAATCTCCACCATCAAGAGCGTTGCGGACGACCTGATAGTCTACGATAAGATCGTTGCGATCATCAACCGCATGACCAACCCCGAACTTGCCGGTCTCATAACGATACCCGGAGTCGAGATCGCTGCATTCATCCCCGCTGACAGTGCTTTTGCCGCAAACGACATCAAGGGCAAGAGCGTGCTTGAGCTGCCAGAGGATTCACTTATGCTCAACGGAGTAAAGGAAGCACTCCAAAAAATAGAAATTCTTTGAAGAAGAGGTGTAACATTTGAAAGATCTTAAACATCTGATCTACTTCGAAAGCCTTCTTGAGAATGCCAACAACGAACTGGTACAGAAGGCACAGGCAGACGGCAAAATCTGCTTGGGCTATACTTGCTATCATGTTCCCGAGGTTCTTCTCAACCTGGGCGACTGTTTCTCCGTGCGTCTGCGCGCACCCAACACCGGCTCCCTGGATATCGCCACCTACTACATGTCCAACTACACTTGCGAGTACGCAAGAGCGCTTGTTGAACGCAGCATAGAGGGCGGTTACAAGTTCCTCGACGCCATGATCGGCGTTGACGCTTGCTCCATGATGAACCGTGCAATGGAACACTTTGAGATTCTCAACGTGAACGACAAGGAAAAGTTCTTTGTCACCCATTGCGACATCCCCTTCAAGGTAGTTGACTACACCATCGACGCATACGTCACCCAGATGCGTGTACACGTTCTCGACCGCCTGCACGAGACCTTCGGCGTTGATACCTCCGACAAGGCAATCCGCAAGGCAGTTAAGGAACACAACGAGGTCTGCAAGATCATCAGCGAGATCGGCGAGATGCGCAAGGCAGAGAATCCCGTCATCACCGGTTACGAGTTCCACCTGCTCAACCTGGTATCCTTCGCCTGCCCCAAGGCACTCATCCTGCCTTACCTGAAGGAGACCCTCAAGGAACTCAAGACCCGCAAGCCCGATCCCAAGCCCTGGTTCCGTGCAAGAGTCGCCATCGTCGGCTCCGAGATCGACGATCCCTCCCTCACCAAGCTCATCGAGGACGCAGGCGCATACGTCGTATCCGACCGTTACTGCTTCGGTTCCACTCCCGGCCGTGAGATCATTGAGCTCAACGACGAGGAGGACGTTCTCCGTCAGATCTGCCGCCACGTTATGGAGCATTCCGAGTGCGCACGTTACATATCCGACGAGAAGGTGCATCAGCGTCGTGAGACCGCAGATCGCCTTGCAAAGGAATACCATGCAGAAGGCATCATCTACGAACAGATGAAGTACTGCGACTACTGGGGCTTCGAGCGTGCGCTCGTCAGCCACGTTATGGCTGACGAATACGGTTGGCCCGTTCTCTCCGTTGACAGACTGTACAACAACGGTAACTCCGGCCAGCTCCGTACCCGTGTCCAGGCGTTTGTGGAATCTCTGGAAATCAAGCGTATTCGCAGAGAAAGGGAGGAAAATAAGTAATGGCAAAGAAACCTCAGTTTCCGAATCCTCAGTTTTGGAAAGCAAAAGACAATATCGACTGGAAAGCCCAGTGGGAAAACCTCAAGGTTTGCGGCGGCATTCTCCTCGATATGTTTAAAGAGACCGATTGGCAGGCATTTGCCGACGGTTGGAAGAATACCCTCAAGAACGACGCAGCCCGTATAAAGGAAGAGTTCGACGCCTTTGTTGCACTTGACCATGCAAACAGGATCGACGTTATCCTCCACGGCGAGAGACGCCTCGGCAGACTCTACGCCAAGGGCGCAATGGCAACCGTTCGCCGTGAGTGGCGTGGTATTAAGGACACCGCATATGACTTCTATGAGTGGGCTCGTATGTGGGGCATGCTCCTTATGACCTTCTCCAAGGACCTCATCCCCGCACTCAACAGTGCTCTGCACTACCGCTGGATGATCTCCTACTTCTGCTGCCACGGCTTCATGGATAAGAACATCATGGGTCTGCGCGGCTCCAACCTGCGCATGAGCCATCTGCTCATCTATGATATATTCCGCTACGTCGCAGAGAACCTCGTTCTCTCCGCCAAGGCCGACGAGAAGAACGGCAACAGCGGCGCTCTCAACCAGCGCACCGTTCTGTTCGACGAGATGACCATGGGTCAGATCATGGGCGGCTTCCCCGACCTGTACGGCTTCCCCCATCAGCTTCTCGGCGTGTTCCTCGTCTCCGAGATAGACCAGCTCACCTGCGTTCCCTACATCGATGCGGTTGAGTCCTACGGTCTGCCCTCCGATACCTGCCCCGTTCCCTCCTCCGAGTGCGGCGCACTGGTTATCGACGCTCTGCCGCACATGGGCTCCTGCTTCCTCTCCTCCTCCATGCCCTGCGACGGCTCCACCATGGCATCCTCCTACTACTCCCGCCGCTTCCCGAACGTCCCGATCTTCCATCTCTGCTTCCCCGTCCGCTACTTGGATGAGGAGACCGTTCAGATGGGCGCCGAGGATATCAGAGCCTGCATAAAGTTCATCGAGGAGCGCACCGGCGCAAAGTGGAACTGGGATGCATACTTCACCATGATTAAGCGCTTCAATCAGGAGACTGCTTACGAGCTTCAGAAGTGGGAAGTCAACAAGTCTGCATACCCGCAGCTTCTCGGCCCCTGCTACGAGCTGTTCCGCAAGTGGAACTACGAGATGGACGGCGGCGCGGATCCTCGTGTCATCAAGACCTTCGAGAAGGTCAACAATATCCTGATGAAGGCCTACGAGAACAAGGAAGAGCCTTGGCCCGGCAAGATGAAGTATCGTGCTATCGTCTGGTCCTGCCCTGCTCACTACTATGCAAACTTCTCCAACTGGCTTGCTAACTGCTGGGGCGTCAACGTCCTGGTCGAGATGGAGTCTCTGAACTTCACCAAGCCTCTTGAGACCGAGGACAAGGAAGAAGCCCTCCGCG
>OCQZ01000011.1_pt1 | contig 47665 bp, 41 predicted proteins | sample 1538921 | NCBI WGS metagenome assembly OCQZ01 (sample SAMN03418269, study PRJEB22391) | human gut metagenome | biome: human-gut; feature: organic feature; material: feces | host: Homo sapiens | place: Tanzania | collected 2013-01 | reverse complement strand
CGCGCGTCCGGTCGCCCACGCAATCTGGAGATTGAAGCCGCCCGTGTATGCGTCGAGGTCAAGCACCTCGCCCGCAAAGTACAGACCCGACACGAGCTTTGACTCCATGGTGCGGGGATTGACCTCCTTTGTCGAAACGCCGCCGGAGGTGACTATCGCTTCGGTGACGGGTCTTGTCCCGCACACCGAAACGGGAAACGCTTTAAAAAGCCGCAAAAGCGCATGGCGCTGCTCCCTTGTTATGGAGTTTACCTTCGTGTCCGGGGCAATGCCGGACAGCTTTATAAGAACGGGGATCATCGCTCTCCCGGCAAGGTCGCCGAGAGCGTTTGCAAAGTCCCGGTTTATGTACTTTTCAAAGTCACGCAAAAGCCTTGCGTCGAGCTTCTTTTCGTCGAGCGCAGGCTTTAAGTCTATCTCCAAGCGATATTTGCACTCGCCGAAGCGCCGCATATGCGCACTTGCGGAAAGCACCAAGGGTCCGCTCACGCCGAAGTGCGTGAACAGCATTTCGCCCTGCTCGTGATAAACGAGCTTATCATCCTCAAAAGCAGACAGGGCAACGTTTTTCAGCGAAAAGCCCTGCATCTCGGCACAGTATTCGTCGTCGCTCTCAAGCGGTACGAGCGACGCTTTTGCAGGGATCACGGTGTGTCCGAGAGCCTTTGCGGCTTCAAAGCCCCAGCCTGTAGAGCCGGTAAGCGGATATGACAGTCCTCCGGTGCATATGACCGCTTTTTCGCATTCGATAACACCGTTTTCCGTTTTTACGCCGACGACCGCACCGTTTTCAGTAAGCACCTTTAAAGCGCTGCACTTTTCTATCCTGACACCGCTGCGCTTCATATACGCTATGAGCGCTGCGGCAACGTCGTTTGCGTTGTCGGAAACGGGAAATACACGATTCCCCCGCTCCGTTTTGAGCTTTACGCCGAGGCGCTCAAAAAGCTCCATCGTCGAAGCCGGAGGAAACTTGTTCAGCGCACTGTACAGAAATCTGCCGTCGCCGGGAATGTTGCGCATCATTTCCTTAACGTCGCAATTATTCGTGACGTTGCATCTGCCCTTGCCCGTTATTCTAAGCTTTCGCCCAAGTATTCTTTGCGGCTCAAGCAGTATGATGTCACGCCCTCTTTCGGCTGCAACGGCGCTGCACAGCATACCGGAGGGACCGCCGCCGATAACGACCGCATCAGCTTTGAGGTGATTCATAAACGTCATGCTCCGTCCATATGTTTTCAAGCTTTTCAAATATACTGACGACACCCTCTCTGTTGCGCTTTCCAACGGCAACTATGATGGCGTTAATCAGGCTCATCGGCGCAACGAGAGAATCTACAAACGAGACCATGTCGCTCTTTGCATACATGCAAATGTCGGCAATTGAGCTGAAGGGCGATGCAGGACTGTCGGTTATGGCGATAGTCTTTGCCCCCATCTCCTTTGCGAAAAGGAGTCCGTCCACCGTGTGACTGGAGTATCGGGGGAAGCTGATGCATATGACAGTGTCCCCCTCGCCCACTCTGATGAGCTGTTCGTATATTTCGCTCGCCGCCGTGTTGTTGATGACGACGACGTTGTCACGCAGAAGGTTCAGATACAGACCGAGAAAGCTCGCAAGAGCAGTCGAGGTACGCATGCCCATAATATATACCTTCTTTGCGCTGACTATGGAGTCTATGCAATTATCAAAGCTGTCTTTGTCAAACTCCTCCATGGTGGTTTGAAGGTTCTGCACGTCGCTTCCGACGACGGATTTAAACAGCTCCTTATCGTCTATCATGCTCTTTGCGACTTCTATACGCTGGACCGCCGTGAGCCTGTTGCGTATCATCTCCTGCAAAGCCTTGCGCATTGCGGGGTAGCCGTCGTAACCGAGCTCGGTCGCAAAGCGGACGACCGTCGATTCACTGACACCGACGATCTTGCCCAGCTTTCCGGCAGTCATAAAAGCGGCTTTGTCATAGTTTGCGGATATAAATTTAGCGATCGTGCGCTGACCCTTTGAAAGTTTGCCGCTGTAGCTCGACAGCTTGGCAAGAAGATCGTTTTCCACGATTATCATCTCCGTATAAAGGATAGCTACATTTTACTATTTAAATCGAAAATTGCAAGACATTTTTGCAATTTTCAATATACAAACTTGCAAAATATACATAATGCCAAATTTATTTCAGCATCTCGACCTCGGCTTCGGTCAAATAGCGCCACTTGCCGACCGGAAGGTCTGAAAGCTCCAGTCCGCTCTCGGAAATTCGTACAAGTCTTGTGAGCTTCAGTCCTGCCTGCTCGCACATTTTTCTTATCTGACGGTTCCTGCCCTCGTGGATCGTAACGTCGAGGAGCGTTGTGTTTTTGTCGCTTTTAACGACGGCGACCGCAGCCGGGCGTATACGGTAGCCGCCTATGAGAAGCGGCGAGCGCATGACGGAGAGCGCCCTGTCGCTGCATTCGCCGGAGATCGTGAGCCTGTAGGTCTTACACTTTTCGCCCGACGGGTGCATGAGTCTGTTTGCAAAGTCACCGTCGTCGGTCATTATGAGCAGACCTTCGGAGTACATATCCAGTCTACCGACCGGGTAAACACGCTTTCCGACGGACGAGACAAGCTCCGCAACACAGGGTCTCCCCTTTTCGTCGCTAAGACTCGTAATATAACCTCTCGGCTTGTTCAGCATTATGTACGTCTTGCGCCCCTGAGCGGAAATGCGCTTTCCGCCGACCTCAATCACATCGGTCTCCGGGTCGGCGGAGTCGCCGAGGCTTGCGGTGACCCCGTTTATTTTTACGAGTCCCTCGCTTATCATGCGCTCCCCCGCTCTGCGGGACGCAAGCCCCGATGCCGAGATTATTTTTTGTATTCGTTCTTTCATTATTTATACCTATTTATCGGTGCCGATCTTCGCCTCCGGCACGGTGTATACCATATCGGTCTCGGCTGCCAAGGTGCCGTTTATAAACACCATGAGCTTGCCCGCATAGCCGCCGTTCAGGATCGGCGCAAACACCAGCCTCGGAAGCTCAAGCCTAATACTTACGACATCGTTGCCGTCGGTCAGGACGGATATCTTTTCCTGCGGAACGGCTTTAATGTTCCCAAAGGTCGGCAGCACCGCCGGAATATTGGCATAGAAGCTGTCGGAATCGTAGACGGTGAGGCTGTATTTTGCAAACGCTTCGTCGTAAAGCTTCATATGGTCGTTCCAGTCGTCGGGTGCGCCTAAGGTCACGCATATGAGCCGCATTCCGTTGCGCTCGGCACAGCTCACAAGCGTGCGCCCGGACGCCATGGTATAGCCCGTTTTTACGCCGATACAGCCTTCGCACTCCCAAAGCAGGCGGTTGTGGTTTATATAGCTCAACTCGCCGACGGTGTACGATTTCGTCGAGACGATCTTGCAAAACTCCTCATTTTTCATGCAGTAGCGGGTCAGCGTCGCAAGATCCCGTGCTGTCGAGTAATGCTCCTCCGCATCAAGTCCGTGCGGATTTTTAAAGGAGCTGTTATGCATTCCGAGTTCTGCCGCCTTTTCGTTCATCAGCTTTGCAAAACCCTCGATGCTTCCCGAACAGTGACAGGCAAGCGCCGTCGCCGCATCGTTGCCGGAAGTGAGCATCATGCCCATGAGAATGTCGTGCACCGTGTACATTTTCCCCGCAGCGAGATACATTGAAGAGCCTTCGACATAGCACCAGTCGGGGTTTATGATGACAAGCTCATCAAGGTCGCAATTTTCGATGACGAGTATTGCGGTCATTATTTTGGTGAGGCTTGCGATCAGCATTCTCTCGTCCGCATTGTCCTCATAAAGCACGTCTCCGGTGTCGGCGCACATGACTATGGTGCTGTGAGAGGAAATGTCGTCACGCACGGCAAAAGCGCTTGGCGCAAGTGTCGTCAAAAGTATCGTTATTACGGCAAAAACCGCTGTCGCTTTACGCATAATAAGCACCGCCTTTTAAGTGTAAGGTAGTGCTTATTATTGCCTGCGGCGTACTAAATTATTCCTTTTTGCTTATATACTGATCGACCTTGTCCATCACCTGCGGCGCAAGGTCAAGGATTCTGTCGACCGTGTTCTGTGCGGGAGGCAGGACGTTTACCATGCGGACGCTGTCGCCCTTCACCACAAGAAAGCCCATCGGTTCGATCTTGACACCGGCTGCGCTGCCTCCGCCGAAGCCCGCAGGGGTCTTGCCTGTGAGGTCACCGCCGCCTCCGCCGAAGCCGAAGCTGAGCTTTGAGACCGGGACGAGGGTAATGCCGTCGGGAGTTATAATGGGTTCCCCGACAATGTTGTTGACCTCGACCATGTTCTTTATGTTGCTCATGGTGGATTGCATCAGCTCGCTGAGTTTATTTTCCATTTAAGTGCCTTCCTTTCCTTTATTCGGTCAATTTTATGTCTGAAATATATTCGCACAAGCGTCGAAAGCACGGCTATCGGCGCAAGCAGTAATGCTCCTATTCTTAAATACAGCTTTGCATAAAGCTCGATTGCCGTTTTGCCTGAGTCAAAGTCGGTACCGACGGAAACATCACTGTCCTCGATGTCGAGTCGCTGCTTTGCGAACGGCATAAGGGTATACAGTGCGGTGTTTGCGTAATTGTAGCGCATGACGGTCTCATACGGATCGTCTGCGGATATGAGGCAGCGGAACCGAAACGTCGGCGCTTTGAGCTTTCGTGCAAGTCTTCCGAGCGCCTTTATCGCCGTTTTTGCGACCTCCAGCCACTCGGAAAATGACAAGCCGAGCCTCTGCACCGCTTCAAGAAATGCGTTTGCATTTGACTGCTGCGTCTCCGGCTCCTGCGTTTTTTCCTGCGGTGCGGCTTGCTTTCCACGCTTAGGGTACAGACGTATTGCGCCCGCAAGCGTCACCTCGGAACGAAAATCGCCGTCCTTTGCCGTAAGGCAGAGAGTGACCGGAAGCAGCAGTAAGACCGTTATTACGGCGATAACAGACGCCGCTATTATGAGTGCGGTCAAATTCCAAACCTCCTGTAAGGAGAGCTATATCTCCTCGATACTCATTTGATTGTCGCCGACGGTGCTGAGCTTTTCGATGGCGTCCTCAAGCTTTTTTGCGGCGTCGCCCGTAGCGATGTCGGGCAAGGTCGGAAGCTGCGAAAGCTCGCTTATGCCCATCGTGCGCAGGAATACGTCGGTCGTTCGAAGAAGCGAGGGTCTGCCCGGCACGTCAAGCTTGCCGCAGCGCTCGATAAGTCCCCTGTCGATCAAAACGCCGACCGTGTACGAGCTGTCAACGCCTCGCACCTGATCAATGTACGCTCTCGTGACGGGCTGAAAATACGCAACGACCGCAAGCGTTTCGAGTGCCGGCTGGGACAGCATGGGCGGCTTGCGCTGCTCAAGCGTTTTGCCGATAACGGCAGCGTATTCCGGTGCGGAACACATCTGCAGAGCCTTGTCAAGCTTTAAAATTCTTATTCCCCTGCCCTCTTTCTCGTATTGCTCGGACAGCTCCCGTGCGGCATCCCACACGGTCTCCTCGTCCTGTTCGAGAATGAGCGATATTCTCGCCGCCGGAACGGGTTCTCCCGCCGCAAAGAGTATTGCCTCAAGTGCGGACTTTATATTCATATCTTCCATGTTATACCTACTCTACGATTTTTTCAAGGATCTCGTCAATATTGCCGCCGACAAAGCTCAGCGTGTAATCGCCGTCCTCGCCTTTAAGCTCGACGCTGCCCATGCTGCACAGCTCCAAAACGGAAATAAAAGTCGCAACAAGCTCCGAACGGCTTTCGCAGCCGAGGTACAGCTCGTTTAAGCGCATATCGCCGTTTTGCAGAAGCCGTATAAGCTCACGGCTTTTGGTGCGGACCTCATACACGATCCTTGACGGTGCAAGTTTGCGGGCGTATTCCGGCTCAATAGGCTTTCCGCCTCGGCTTATGACGGTGTAAAGCGACTTGAGGAGCTCGGCCGGTTCGTGCCGATACTCATACGCTTCCTTGCGCTTCGGCAAAGGCTCCGGGCGCTTTGCGTAATACAAAAGCCCGGTCTCCGATGCTTTTTTCAGCTCCGGCGTCACCTTTTGGAGCGCAGCAAAAACCTCCCTGCATTTGAGCTGCTCAAGCGAGGACATAAGCTCCTCAAGCTCACTGACCTCCTCCTCTCCCGCGAGCAGGGTCCTTGTCTTGATGTACAGGAGGTGCGACGCCATCTGAACGAATTCGCTGGCGATCTCCAGATCCATTTTTTCCATCTCATCAAGGTATTCGAGGTACTGGTCGAGAATTTCGGCGATCTTGATGTCTCGTATCTCTATTTTGTTTTTCGACAGCAGCATCAGGATAAGACTGAGCGGTCCGCTGAAATCCTGAAGCTCGTTGCGTTCCTTCACAACGCCCTCAAGATGAAATGTCAAATCTTCCATAAGCTTTTAAATCAGTGCCTTTCCAAGCTCAAATCCCCAATCGGCAAAGAAAAACAGCTTGTCTATCACAAATTGGGTCGCCGTTTGCAGGGGGTTACCCATAAGATCGGTGGCAAAAAGCAGAATGAGAATTATCATTCCGTACTGCTCTATGCGCATGAGCTTCATATAGGTCTCGTCGCTCAAAAACGAAAACAGGATCTTTGAGCCGTCAAGCGGCGGAATGGGGATGAGATTAAACACGGCAAGAGCCGCACTTATGTATGCGGTGGCGGAGACCGTGTTCAGCAAAAACTGCGATATGGCTTCGTTGTCCGACATCATAAGCGGCAGAAACAGAAGCCCGTACAGGAACAGAAAGACACAGGCGATAATGACGTTCGCAATAGGTCCGGCGGCTGCGGTGATCGCCGTATCACGCTTCGGGTGCTTAAAATTGCGGTAGTCGATCGGCACAGGCTTTGCCCAACCGAACTTGAACACCGCCATCATTATAAGACCTACGATGTCGATGTGCTTTATCGGATTCAAGGTCAGTCTGCCCATACGCTTTGCCGTCGGGTCGCCGAGCAGGTACGCAACGTAGCCGTGACTCAGCTCATGCAGCGTTATGCATATGAGTGCGGGAATGACGGAGCCGAGTATTTCTAAGGGAACGCTCCAGTCAAGCCCGTTTATGACGTTAGAAAATGAACTCATGGCAAACCTCAGACATACTTGAGAATTTCGGTCATCAAAGCATCTCTCCCGGTTCCCTTTTCGGCGGAAAACAGCACCACGGGTACCTCATCCGGGAGCGACAGCGTAGTGCGGATGAGCGCAAGGTTCGGTTCGATCTCGCTCTTTTTGAGCTTATCCGCCTTATTTGCAACAATCACGAGAGGACACTCCGCCGCCGCAAACCACTGTGCCATGGTAACGTCGTCGGCGGTTGGCTTATGGCGGGAATCGACGATCATAACGCCAAGCGTTATAAGCCCCTCCGCTGCGAAAAAGCTCTCCATGAGCTTACCCCAACGTTCCTTTTCACTTCGGGAGACCTTTGCATAGCCGTAGCCCGGCAGATCGACAAAGTATGCCTTTTCGTCGATGAGAAAGTAGTTGACGTGTATCGTTTTTCCGGGTGACTGACCGACTCTCGCAAAATTCTTTCTGCACAGAAGGCGGTTTATGACGGACGATTTGCCGACGTTTGACTTGCCGGAGAACACTATCGCCGGAATTTCGCTCCGTATAAAATCGGAAGCGGATGCGGCGGATTTAATAAATTCCGCTTTGTTTGTGTTAAGTGAAGTCATGGCTCACCTTCCGTTTTGACGCAGTCTGCGTCGGTATCACAATATCCGGCGTATGCTTTTGCGGCTTAATGAGTGCCGCCTCAAGCGCCTTATCCGCAGAGTCAACGCATATGAAATTGAGCGCCGCTCTTACTCTGGGGTCGATTTCGTCAAGGTCGGCCTCGTTGTCTGCGGGGATAATGACCGTTGAAACGCCGTTGCGCATTGCCGCCATCGTCTTTTCCTTCAGCCCGCCGATGGGCATGACACGCCCTCTGAGACTGATCTCGCCCGTCATGGCAACATCGTGGCGCACGGGCATTCCGGTAAGCGCCGAGACCATTGCAACGGTGACGGTTATACCGGCGGAGGGACCGTCCTTGGGGACGGCACCTTCCGGGAAGTGCAGATGAATGTCGTAGTTCTTGTAAAAATCGGGGTCGATGCCCAAAACCGCCGTGCGGCTTCTTATATAGGTCAGCGCCGCATGGCAGGATTCCTTCATAACGTCTCCGAGGTTGCCGGTAAGCTCAAGTTTCCCGGTACCCGGAACGATCGCCGCCTCAACGTCAAGCACCTCACCGCCGGCAGCCGTCCACGCAAGACCTCTGACAAGTCCGACCTCATCGTTTCGGCGAAGCTGTTCGGGCTTAAACTTGGGTGAGCCGAGGTACTGCTGCAAGGAACCAGCTCTTAATGACACGCTCTTTTTTGCACCCTCGGAGAGCAGAACGACCGTTTTTCTGCAAACGGAGGCGATGCATCTCTCAAGCTCTCTGACGCCGGATTCTCTGGTGTAGAGCGTGATGATCTCCCTTATGGCGTCGTCGCTGATCTTGAGCTGTGCCGCCTTGAGACCGTGCTTTTTCCTCTGCTTCGGAACGAGATAATTCTTAGCGATGCAAAGCTTTTCCTCGTCCGTGTAGCTCGAAAGACGAATGACCTCCATCCTGTCGAGAAGCGCTCTCGGAACGGTATCGGTGGTGTTGGCGGTCGCAATGAAGAAAACGTTTGAAAGATCAAAGGGAATTTCAAGGTAGTTATCCCGGAAGTTTTTGTTCTGCTCCGGGTCAAGAACCTCAAGCAGAGCCGAGGCGGGGTCTCCCCTGTGGCTCGAATTGAGCTTGTCAATCTCGTCCAAGACCATGAGCGGATTTGAGGACTTTGCGGTGTTGAGTCCCGCAATTATTCTGCCGGGCATGGAGCCGACGTAGGTCTTGCGATGACCTCTTATCTCGGCCTCGTCGTCGACGCCGCCGAGCGATATACGCACGAGCTTGCGGTTGAGCGCCTTTGCAACGCTCATGGCGATGCTCGTTTTGCCGGTTCCCGGAGGACCGACAAGGCAGAGTATCGCACCGTCGGAGTTGGGAGCAAGCTGCCGCACCGCAAGGTACTCGATTATGCGTTCCTTGACCTTTTCAAGTCCGAAATGGTCGTCGTCAAGCTGCTTTCTTGCAACCGCAATATCGGTCTGCTCAACGGTTTTCTCGTTCCACGGCAGCTCAAGGCAAAGGTCAAGGTAATTGCGGATAACGCTGCCCTCGGCAGAGCCGAAGGGCTGCTTTGCAAGATGCGACACTTCCTTTAAAAGCTTCGCTTCCGAGGTCTCGTCAAGCTTCAAGGCCTTGATCTTGCTCCTGTATTCGGATATCTCGTCTTCGCTGCCGTCCTCACCCAGCTCATGCTGAATGACCTTCATCTGCTCACGCAGGTAGTATTCACGCTGGCTTTTGTTGACCTGATCGTTCGTTGCGGCATTCAGCTCCTGCTCGTAGACGAGAACGCTGCTGAGCTGACGTATGTAGTCCATCAGCATCTCAAGACGCATCACTGGGTCAAGCTCCTCAAGCAGATTCTGCTTGTCGGTGTAGAACAGATTCAGCGCCTGCGCCACCCTGTTTGACAGAATGCCGGGTTCCTTTGCGACCATCACATTGAACATCTGCATCGGGTTTGCACCCTCAACAAGCTGCTCGTTTGCCTTGAGAGCGTCAAGGCAGGCACGCATAAGCGTCGCCGCCTCGTCGGGCTGCGCTACCGGGAAGTCGGGTACCGGCTCGATGCGTCCGAAAAAGCACGGCTCGTCGGCGTAGATACGCAGAATTCTGCCTCTGTAAAGTCCCTCGACGCTTGCGGTGCTGCTGTTCGGGGAGTTTTTCGTCAGAGACGTAATATGGCAGACAACGCCGTATTCGTACAGATCGTCCTGCCCCGGTGCGTCACACGAGACGTCACGCTGAGTAACTAAGAAAAGGTCATAGTCGGTACTCTCCGCCGCCTTCAGTGCGGCGTGGGACTGGTTTCGTTCAATATTAAACGCCATAAATACGTCGGGAAACATGGTGATTCCCCTGAGCGCAAGTATGGGTAGATCTCTTGTCACATATTTATCGTTGGTGATCATGTTGTCCCTCCTTGGGAGATATAAAACGTGCAGGGCGAGACCATGCCCCGTCCTGCACAAAGTATCAATTGTTGCGAATTATTTCGGGGCTGGTGTTGCTGTTCACACAGTCTGCCGTCACAATGACCTTGGCAATGTCCTTTTCGGACGGAACTCCGTACATTATGTCGGTCATTATGCTTTCCATCACGCTGCGCAGTCCCCTTGCGCCGATCTTCATTTCGATCGCTTTGTCGGCAATGGCTTCAAGCGCAGCGGGTTCGTATTCAAGCTCAACGCCGTCGTAGCTCATCAGCGCCTCATACTGACGGGTCATTGCGTTTTTCGGCTCTGTCAGGATGCGCACAAGGTCCTCTCTCTTGAGAGAATTGAGTGGTGCGATAACGGGCAGACGTCCGATAAGCTCCGGAATGATGCCGAACTTGAGAAGATCGTGCTGCTGTGCCTGAGCAAGAAGCTCGCCGACGTCGGTCTCACCGGAAGAACGGATCTCTGCTCCGAAGCCGATGCTTTTTTTGTCGGTACGCCTTTCGATTATCTTGTCCAGTCCGTCAAAGGCGCCGCCGCAGATAAAGAGAATGTTGGTTGTATCGACCTTGATAAACTCCTGATGCGGATGCTTTCTGCCGCCTTGCGGGGGTACGTTTGCAACGGTTCCCTCAAGCAGCTTGAGCAGTGCCTGCTGTACGCCCTCGCCGGAAACGTCTCTCGTTATGGATGTATTTTCGCTCTTGCGGGCGATCTTGTCTATCTCGTCAATGTAAATTATGCCGTTCTCGGCACGCTCTACGTCGAAATCGGCAGCCTGGAGCAGACGCAGAAGAATGTTCTCAACGTCCTCACCGACGTAGCCGGCTTCGGTAAGCGTCGTCGCATCGGCGATAGCAAACGGGACGTTCAGCATTTTTGCAAGCGACTGCGCAAACAGAGTCTTGCCGCTGCCGGTGGGACCAATGAGGAGGATGTTGCTCTTTTGCAGCTCAACGTCGTTATCTCCGGCGTAGAGGATCCTCTTATAATGGTTGTACACCGCCACGGAGAGGACGATTTTTGCCCTGTCCTGTCCGACAATATATTCATCCAGCTTTTTCTTGATCTCGGCGGGCTTGGGCAGCGTTTCAAAGCTTATCCTGTTGCCGTCGTTATCATGCATCGGGGTCTCAAGATCCTCGCCGATTATGCTCATGCAAAGCTGAATACACTCGTCACAGATATATGCACCGTTGCCCGCAATAAGCCTGCCGACCTGATTCTGCGTTTTGCCGCAGAAGGAGCAGCGGATACTCTTTCTTTCATCGGTTCTTGCCATGTTTATACCTCAAAAAACAAATCAAATTAAGCCAAATATGGGGGAACGGTTTGTTCCCCCATCGTTCAGCGTTTGGCAATCACTTTGTCAATAAGACCGTATTCCATGGCTTCCTGTGCGGACATGAAGTGGTCCCTCTCACAGTCACGCTCAATGGTCTCGATCGCCTTGCCTGTGTTGTCGGCAAGTATACGGTTGAGATTGCGCTTTATCTTCAGGATCTGTTCGGCCTGAATCTGAATATCGGTACACTGACCCTGACTTCCGCCCGAAGGCTGATGTATCATGATCTCGGAGTTAGGCAGTGCAAGACGCTTGCCCTTTGCTCCGCTCGACAGCAGGAATGCACCCATGGACGCCGCAAGACCGATGCATATAGTGGAAACATCGGGCTTTATATACTGCATGGTGTCATATATAGCCATGCCCGCAGTAACGCTTCCACCGGGGCTGTTTATATAAAACTGTATGTCCTTGTCGGGATCCTGCGCCTCAAGATAGAGAAGCTGTGCTACGACGAGGCTTGCGGTCGCATCGTTGACCTCCTCGGACAGCATGATTATGCGGTCGTTGAGAAGTCTCGAAAAAATGTCGTAGGAGCGCTCTCCTCTGCTTGTCTGTTCAACTACATAAGGTACCAAACTCATAATATAAGTCTCCTTTCCATATTTCGCTCATCCAGGAGATCATATCCAAATGCGGTTTGCTTTATTCGGCTTCACCCTCGGATACGCTTGCCGATTCAATGATTATCTTTGTTGCTTTTTCCTTTTTGAACTCGTTTCTGATGAAGTCCATTCCGAAGTAGTTCAGAATGTCTTCGGGCTTTGCGTTGACGGTCTCGGCTGCGCCCTTGATGTACTCGTCGGTGTCCTCGTCGGTGACTTCGATGTTCTCGGCGGCTGCAACTGCCTCAAGCAGGAGCTCCTGCTTTACCTGATACACTGCTGCGGGACGCAGAGTTGCATCGACGGTGTCCTTGTCGAGACCCATGAGCTTCATGAGGTCCTCGGTCTTAACGTCGTCTCCGGTGACGCCGAAGTTTGCGGCATAGTTGCGGAGTATCTCATTGAGCTTCATGTCGATCATGGTTTCGGGAACGTCGACAACGAGATTGTCGCATGCCTGAGTCATGATCGCGGTGCGGAACTTTGCGTCCGCTTCGTCGCTCTTTGCCTTTTCCATGCTGCTGCGAACGTCTGCCTTATACTCGTCAAAGGTATCGAACTCGGAAACGTCCTGAGCAAAATCGTCGTCAAGCTCGGGAAGCTCCGGAGTGGTAAGGCTGTTGAGCTTTACCTTGAATACGACTGCCTTACCGGCAAGATTCTCGACATAGTCTTCGGGGAAGGTGATGTCAATGTCCTTCTCCTCGCCGATGTTCATGCCGACGACCTGCTCCTCAAAGCCGGGAACGAAGGAACCGGAGCCAAGCTCAAGGTCAAAGCCCTCTGCCTTGCCGCCGTCGAAACGCTCACCGTCGAGGTAACCGTCAAAGTCGATATTGGCGGTGTCGCCCATCTGTGCCTCACGGTCAACGCTCAGCATACGGGCATTGCGCTTTGCGGTGTTGCGGATCTGCTTCATAACGTCGTCATCGGTGACTTCGGCAGACATCTTGGGGGCGGAGAGGTTCTTATATTCACCGAGAGTGACCTGCGGATAAAGCTCAAGGGAGAAGGTGATGGAGAGGGTCTTGTCCTCTGCAAGATCAACGTCCGTGATAGAGGGAGTTCCAATGATCCTCAGCTCGGCGTTATCGACCGCATAGCCGTATGCCTGGGGGCAAAGATCGTCGATGGCATCCTGATAGAACACTTCGGGACCGTACATACCTTCGATGACGGCACGGGGAGCCTTGCCCTTTCTGAATCCGGGGATGCTGATGGAATTCTTATTCTTTTTGTAAGCTGCGTTTACGGCAGATTCAAACTCGGCAGGATCAATTTCGACCTTGACCTCGGCGGTCTTGTTTTCTTTGTTTTCAACGTTCCTAATAATCATTTACTGACTTCCTCCTAAAATGTTCTTGCAAACACTTATGCATAATAGCAGATAATAGCGGCAAAAGCAATGTTTTTATTTTAAATATACATTATTTAAAGCAATTTTTGCGGTGTAAAATTCACATAATCGGCGGATACGAGGCGAAATTGCGTGTCATTGAGCTTACCATTAAAGGAATAAGCACAGCTTGCGGCATGAAGATGACCGTAGCAGCAAAGCTCGACCCCGTATTCGTCAAGGAGCCGGAGTATGTCCGGGCAGTCGTAATTGAGGTACTTCGGCGGATAGTGCAGAAACACAAATTTCCTGCCCTCACCTGCCGATTTGAGCGACGCTTCAAGGCGCATATTCTCACGCTGCATTATCTTGCGGTCGTGAGCATCGCCCTTCAGCTCCTCGTAAAACCAACCTCTTGTACCGCAGATGGCGACGTCCTCATATGCAAAGCTGTTGTTGTGCAGAATGTCTATCGTGGTGATGCCGTTGTCGGCGAAAAAGCGCTTTGCCTTGCTCGCCGTCGACCACCAGTAATCGTGGTTGCCTTTTAAAATGATCTTTTTTCCCGGCAATCTGTCTATAAAAAGGAAATCCTCAAGCGATTCCTCCATGCTCATTCCCCAGCTGATGTCGCCGCACAAAACGGTGAGGTCGTCATCACGAAGCCCCGAAAAGCCCTCCGAAAGCTTGCGAACGTAATCCTCCCATCTGCCGCCGAACACCTCCATCGACTTGCTGCCGCCGAGGGACAAGTGCAGATCGCCAATAGCATATAGTGACATATATCCTCCGTATAAAAGCGGCCAAATCCGAAAATAATATAAACGCCAAAGGCAATTATAACATCGGAGGTATTTCGAAATGAATGACAAGAAGATCAGGAACAACGAGATCACCGGCGTCGGCTGCGACGTAAGCCAGTGCAAGTACAACACCATCGACAGCAAGTGCTCCGCTTCTCACATCAGCGTACAGAACGACAAGGCCACCACCAAGTCCGAGACCTACTGCTCCACCTTCTGTCCCAGAGGCTGCTGCGACTGATCACACGGGAGAAATCCCGTACATATCATTTCAAAAATTCATCGACCGCAGTCTTCATCCCGCTCGGCGGAATGATGTCTTTAAAGCGCACTTCCCTTTCGGTCAGACCACGCAGCGGCAGCGGGACCTCGATGCCGCTGACCTCTGACAGTCTTTCGATAAGCTCGGCACCGCTCTTTTCGGCGTTGTTGCCGAGCGCCTTCAAAACGCTGTCGCTGAACTTAAAGGGGCTTGCCGTGGAAACGACGATGCAGGGGCGCTCGACGCCCTCACCGCTGCGGATATCGCACAGCACCTTATATGCGACCGCCGTGTGCGTGTCCATGAGATAGGAATCCTTATCCCAAACGGTCTTTATCGTCTCAAGCGTTTCCGCATCCGAGCAGTAACCGCCGGCAAAGCACTCGTCTATCGCAGCTTTGAGCTTGGGCGAAACGGTGTAGCGCCCCGAGTCGGAAAGCTGCTTCATATACCCGGCAGTCTCCTCCGTGCTGCCGGAGAGATTGCAGAGCAGACGTTCAAGATTGCTGGATACGAGGATGTCCATGGACGGAGACAGCGTATTGTGGAAGGCTCTGTTTCTGTCATAACAGCCGCTTGCCAAAAAGTCGCTGAGTACGTTGTTTGCATTGGATGCACACAGCAGTCTGCCGACGGGCAGACCCATGCTGCGGGCATACCATCCGGCAAGGATGTTGCCGAAATTGCCCGTCGGCACCGAAAAGTCAACCGTGTCACCCAATGCAATGCCGCCCGACTTCACAAAGTCGCAGTACGCAGAGAAATAGTAGACTATCTGCGGAAGCAGTCTGCCCCAGTTGATGGAGTTTGCAGAGGACAGAAAATAGCCCCGCTCGGTCAGCTTTGCGGCAAAATCGGCATCGGAGAATATTCTTTTGACGCCGCTCTGCGCATCGTCAAAATTGCCGACGACTGCGGTAACGCCGACGTTTTTACCCGTCTGCGTTATCATTTGCAGCTTCTGCGCCTCCGATACGCCGTCGTTCGGATAAAAGACCTGTATCTTGGTACCTGGAACGTCGGCAAAGCCCTCAAGCGCCGCCTTGCCCGTGTCGCCGCTCGTGGCGACTAGGATGCAGACACGGCGTTCCTCCCCGCACTTTTTCAGCGATGCCGTAAGCAGATGCGGGAGAAGCTGGAGCGCCATGTCCTTGAAGGCACAGGTCGGTCCGTGCCAAAGCTCAAGCACCGCAGTCGTGCCGTTAAGCACTCTCAGGGGCGCCACCGCATCGCAGTCAAAGCCGCTGCCGTACGCCGAAGCGCACAGCGCCTTAAGCTCGTCCTCACTGAAATCGTCAAGATATTTTGACATTATGTAAACCGCTCTGCCGTAGTAGTCCATATTGCGCAGGGCGGCGATCTCGTCCATGTCAAGCTGCGGCACCGTTTCCGGGACGAACAGTCCGCCGTCGGGGGCAAGCCCCTTGGCGATGGCTTCCGCCGCCGTGACGCCGTACATCGAATTTCTTGTACTGAAATATTTCACGTTACACCTCAAAAGCGTTCTCAATATGGTTCAGCTTCACACCGAAGCCCTTTGCTCCGTTCGGCGCATAGATCTCGATCACGTCGAAGCGGGGCTGCTTTTCGGACTCGTGTTGCTGAAGGTACAGCTGCGCCGCCGTTATGATGCGGCGCTGCTTTGAATATGTGACAAATTCACGGGCTTCGCCGTGATCGCTGGTTTTTCTGAGCTTCACCTCCGCAAAAACTATGTATTTGCGGTTTTCGGCGATCACGTCTATCTCCCCCTGACGGCAGGAGTAGTTCATGCGCACGATCTTGTAGCCGTGCAGTCTGAGGTAGCTTGCTGCCTTGCGCTCACCCCATGCGCCTATCTCACGTTTTTCCATCAGTGCATCTTCCTTAAAAAGCTCGGTCTGTGTATCTCGCACGGACCGTACTTTCGCAGCGCCTCATAGTGGAGCTTGGTACCGTAGCCCTTGTGCTTTTCAAAGGCGTATTCGGGGTACTTTTCCGCCATCTTGAGCATATATCGGTCACGGCTCACCTTCGCAAGCACGGAAGCTGCGGCAATGTCGGCACAGCGTGCGTCGCCCTTTACGATGCAACGGCTGTCAAGGATTATGCCCTTATTCCTGTTGCCGTCTATGAGTGCAAGCTCCGGTGCGGGAGAAAGACCGCCTATCGCCCTGTTCATCGCAAGCATCGTTGCGCCGAGAATGTTGCGACTCTCTATCTCCGCAACATCCGCAAAGGCAACGCTCCACGCAGTCGCCGACTCGGTTATCAGATCGTAAAGCGCATCACGCTGCTTTTCGCTGAGCTTTTTGGAGTCGTTGAGTCCTTCTATCTCCATACCTTGCGGCAGGATGACCGCCGCAGCGTACACGGGTCCGGCGAGAGGCCCCCGTCCCGCCTCGTCAACTCCGCAGAGGAGCTTATAGCCCTCGGCGTATATTTCGTTTTCAAGCTCCCACAGATCAGTCATTCGGTCGCTCCAAGCTAAGTCTTCCGAGCTTTCCGTCATGGTACTCGCTCAAAAGCGTATTTGCCATACGTTCAATGTCGTACTCCCCTCTCGAAACGAGGAAGCCGCGCTTCTTCGCAGCCTGCTCAAGCAGCTCGTAGCCGTTCATTTCGGGGTCGGGGACTATTTTGTAGCGCTCCTCAAGCGCCTTGGGGTACATTCTGCAAAGGCGAAGCATGAAGTTTGCTCCGAGGGTCTCACGGTCCAGCACGTCGGACTTTATTGCGTTCGTTATCGCAAGCAGTTCTCCGACCTCCTGGGAGTCGAACTTCGGCCACAGAATGCCCGGAGTGTCAAGCAGATCAAGACCCTTGTCGATGTTTATCCACTGTTTTCCTCTCGTTACGCCGGGCTTGTCCCCGGCGGCGGCAGCCTTGCGCCCTGCTACTTTATTTATAAATGTAGACTTTCCGACATTGGGTATGCCGAGTATCATCACACGGAGGGGACGGGTAGCCTGCCCCTTGGCAGCGTAATCTTTAAGCTTATCCGCCAAAAGCTCACGCACACTGCGGGCAAAGCCGTTAACGCCTTTGCCGCTCTTTGCGTCTGTCTGCATCACCTTCAGACCCTGTGCGGTGAAATATTTTACCCACGCATCGGTAACGTCCTTGTCCGCAAGGTCGCAGCGGTTGAGAATAATGAGCCTCGGCTTTCCGGCGGCAAGCCTGTCAATGTCCGGGTTTCGGCTTGAGTTGGGGATGCGTGCGTCAAGTATCTCGCACACGGCGTCGACCAGCTTGACGTTCTCCTCGATCATGCGCTGCGCCTTGGTCATGTGACCGGGGAACCACTGGATATTCATTTTTTCGTAAGCGTTTTCCTGCATATCAACCACCGTAGGGACTGCCTATCCTGTCAAGCGGGAACAGCACGAACACGACCTTGCCGATTATGAGCCTTGTGTCCACCATGCCGATCTCCGCCTTGCGGCTGTCCGTCGATCTGTTGCGGTTGTCGCCCATGACGAACACGCAGCCCTCCGGCACCGTCTGAACGCCGGAGAAGTCAATGGGAATATAGGTGTAGTCGGCGGTATAGGGTTCATCAAGCGCAACGCCGTCCACATACACTATGCCCTTGTCAAAGTCGATTTCGACCGTCTGCCCCTCGGTAGCGATGACACGCTTTACGAGCGCCTCAGGCTTGTACTCGTCCTTGCGGAAGACGACGATGTCGCCCTGCTTGGGGGTGTAGGGCAGATCCAAAACCACCATTTTGTCGCCGTGAAACAGAGTGTTGTTCATAGAATCGCCCACGACGTCGACAAGTCGGAAGACGAAAACAAAAACAAGTATGCATATGACAAGAGCGGTTATAAGGCTCTGCGCCCACTCGTATACCTCGCCTCTGACGGTAAAGGGCTTTTCGGCAACCGCTTCCTCTTTGTTGATTTTTGCTTTATCTTTCATAGCTGTGCCTCTTTACATATTTGGTATTTTATTATTATACACGATAAACATATCAATAGGCAACAAAAAAAGAGGCATACGCCTCTTTTTTTGACAGTGTGACAGGAAACTTACAGGCGCTCCTTGACCTTTGCGCTCTTACCGACTCTTTCACGGAGGTAGTAGAGCTTTGCTCTGCGCACTTTACCTCTGCGAACCGTCTCGACGGAGACGATGGAGGGAGAATGCACAGGAAAGACCTTCTCGCAGCCTACGCCGTAGGAAATTCGGCGGACGGTGATGGTCTCGTTGATGCCGCCATGCTTCTTGGCAATGATGGTGCCTTCAAAAGCCTGGTTGCGCTCGCGGCTGCCTTCCTTGACACGAACGGTGATACGCACGGTATCGCCGACGTTGAGTGCGGGCAGTTCGGGCTTCATGTACTGTTCGCTGAGAATTTTGACCAGATCCATAATCTAATCCTTCCTTTACTTTAAGGCGTTCATACCGTTGGGCGCATCGACCTCGGCAGCGGACCGCTTGATAGCTTGCACACGCAAGCCAATATATAGTAGCACGAAAGTCTCGGCATTGCAAGACTTTTTTATCGGAACACCTGCATTTCCGCATCAAATACCTGGATTCTGCGGAATTTTGCAAAGTCGGGAGCGATCTTAGGCTCAAGCTGAGTGAGCGCCGACGCCAAAAGTTCCGGGTTAAGCGTCGGCTCCTGCGCCGAAATGACTGCGTTTAGCGCAACTCCGCCGTCGCAGGCGCCGAAGTCAAGAGACTTTATTGCGGGCTTTATATCGGTATCGGACACGCCCCTTTTCGTTCTCTTTGATATAACGATGCTCTCGGAGGCAAAGAATCGCTCAAGCTCCGGCAGCATATCCTCGGCACTTCGTTCGTCGTACTCAAAAACGCCGCTTACGGACAGCCACTTAATGTCCTTGACCTTACGCTCCGAGGCGTAGACGTCAAGTACCTCTATCCCCTCCGGCATCTGCACCCTGAGTGCGGTCAGTATGTCCTCCGGCTCAAGCTCCGTGCGAAGGCGGAAATCCATGATCTCGCAGACGCTTTCGCAGCCGACAGACAGCGGCAGCGCTATCGAAATGTTGGGGTGCGGATTGAAGCCCTCGGAGTATTTAAGCGGTATCTCGCTCCGCATGAAGGCTCTCGTTATCGTGCGCATCAGGTCGAGGTGTGAGATATAAACCGCTCTGCCGGTCTTGGAAAATTTCATTCTGAGCTTATCCATCGCATCTGCCTCCGCTCAATGATCTCGCACCGCAGCCCGCACAGCTTTGGCGGCAGTCGGTTATATGCTTCTCAGCGCTGCGGGAGTATTCCCGTTCACGCCACAAATGCTCACGCCGAACGCCGACGTCAACGATGTCCCACGGCAGGACCTCGTCCTTTTCCCTTTCACGGTGTGCGTAAAATTCAGGACTCAAACCTGCGTCACGGAACGCCTTCATCCAGCGTTCAAAGCTGAAGTAATCGCTCCATGCCTCAAGTCTACCGCCACTGCGCCACACGTTTTCAATGACCTTGCCCATTCTGCGGTCGCCCCTTGAGAGCGTCGCTTCAATGTAGCTCGTCTGCGGATCGTGCCAGTTATATACCACGTTCTTGGCGGTTATTGCCTTGCGCAGAAGCTCGACCTTGGAAATGTACTCCTCCATCGTGTTCTGCCGCTCCCACTGGAAGGGGCTGTGCGGCTTTGGTACAAAGCAGGAGGTCGAGACCGTTATCCTGACTCCCCTGTTTTTGTTCTTGGAGTACAAGCGCCATGTGTGCAGCACCTGATTTGCAAGCTCCGCAATACCGAGGATGTCCTCCTCCGTTTCGGTGGGAAGTCCGAGCATGAAGTAAAGCTTCACGGTGTTCCATCCGCCCTCAAACGCAAGGCGGCAGGTGTTAAGAAGGTCTTCCTCACTGACGTTTTTGTTTATTGCGTCACGCAGGCGCTGGCTTCCGGCTTCGGGCGCAAAGGTAAGTCCGCTTTTGCGGGTCTTTTGTATGCGGTGCATTATCTCTATCGAAAAGTTGTCCGCACGGAGTGAGGGCAGCGAAAGTCCGATGCTCCTCGGCTCGCAATATTCAAGAAGTCCGTCGCACAGCTCCGGCAGCTTGCGGTAGTCGCTTGAGCTGAGGGAGAGCAGCGTAATGTCCTGACAGCCGGTGTTTTTGAGCAGCGCCTTGCCCTGCTCTATGAGCAGATCGACGCTTTTTTCTCTGATGGGTCTGTAGGTATGCCCCGCCTGACAGAAGCGGCAGCCTCGTATGCAGCCACGGAACAGCTCAAGATTCACACGGTCATGCACGACCTCGGTCGACGGAACGATTGGATTGAGCGGAAACGGAACATTATCAAGGTCTGTAACGATGCGCTTTCTGACCCTTTGCGGCGCTCCTTCAAGTACCTCAAAGTGCGACAGCACACCGCTGTCAAAATACACGGGCTTATAAAATTCGGGGACGTATATGCCGCCGATCTTAGACGCCTCTTTGAGAAAACGAAGCTTGTCCCAGCCCTCCGCCTTGGCGGTGTTTATAAGCGCAAGCAGCTCGTTATTCATCTCCTCACCCTCGCCGAGCAGGAAAATGTCGATAAAATCCGCCATCGGCTCCGGGTTAAGTGCGGCGGTTCCTCCGGCAATAACGAGCGGCAGAAGCGCCTTGCGCTCGCTGCGGTGGATTGGAATGCCGGCCATGGACATCATGTCAAGCACCGTGGAGTACGCCATCTCGTAGCCTATCGAGAACGCAAGCACGTCATGCTCCGATATCGGGTCGCCGCTTTCGAGCGCATACAGCGGAATTGCGGCGTTTTTCATCTCCTCGTACATATCGCCCCACGGCGCAAACACTCTCTCGCACCAGACGTAAGGCAAGGAGTTCATCGTCGAGTACAGTATGCTCATGCCGAGATTAGACATTCCGATCTCGTACACGTCCGGGAAGCAGAACGCCACTCTGAGGCTAACGCTGCTTTTGTCCTTGATTATCTGATTAAACTCGCCCCCGGTGTAGCGTGCGGGCTTTTGTACCTTGGGCAGCATTCTTTCAAGTCTCTTATCCATTGCTCTCTCCGTTACTATTGTTGCGGATATTTTACAACACTTCCGAAGATTTTACAATAGCACCTTGCTTTCAAATTGGCTCAGAAGTATCATAACCCCCGCAACACAAAGTGCAGCACCCCATGGCTGCGGTAGCATATGAGCACCGTATATCGCAACCGATGCGCCGACAACAAGGCTAATGACTTCCGCCGACTTTCCCGCCCTTACTTCTCCGAAGATCGCCAAGAGCAGACACATTAACATTCTCCCGCCGTCAAGCGGCAGCGCCGGCAGAAGATTGTACGCCGACAGCAGCAGGCTGAAGCCCGACAGCGCAAGGAAAAATGCGTTATCCGTTTTGTTGCCGAGGTAAGACAAAAGCAGCGCAAAGGCAAGTCCGAATACGGGGCCCGACGCAAGACAGATAAACTCCTCGCTGCGGTTTTTAAGTCCGGCATAGGATATGCAAAGCCCCGTCATGTCAAATCGAAGCCCCCTCCCCCGTGCGCCGAAACATTTAAGCGCCGCAATATGCCCAAGCTCATGCACGCAGACCGGGATAAAAAGCGTGCAGAGCAGCGTAAAGCCGCCGAAAAAGTAAAGCACCGAGAGCAGTATCACGGCTCCGGTGCTTATGTCGAATCTCCTCATATGTAAAACTCCGGATTTAAGTATACGCCGTTGCATTGCAGCTCAAAGTGCAGATGCGTTCCCGTGACGGCTCCCGTGTGACCGACAAGCGCTATGACGTCCCCCTTTGACACGCTGCCGCAGCTTGCGCACAGCTTACTGCAATGCGCATACAGGGTGCGCCAGCCGTTGGGGTGCGTCATCACAATATAGTTGCCGTAACTGTCGCTGTACCCGGCGGCGATGACGGTACCGTCGGCGAAGGCCCGTATTTCGCTGCCCTCCGGCACGGCAAAGTCGGTGCCATAGTGGAATTTGACCTGGTTTTTTAACGGATGCATACGGTAGCCGAAGCCGGAGGAGGTTGCCCCCTCTACTGGGTTTGTATACTCAAATCCCGTGTCCGGGTAATCGTAGCTCACGTTGTCGGGGATATTGTAATCGGCATACGCCTTTTGAGATTCGAGAAACCCCGTGACCTTTTCGGGTTCCTTCGGCGTCGGTTCCGGGGTTTCGGGTACCGGCGTGGGCGTAGGTGTGGGTGTCGGCGTCTCGGACGGTTTTGCGGGAGTCGGGGTGTTTGATTTAAAACCACCTGCGGAGATGTAGCGCTCCGACTCGTTTCTTTTGAACGTATCGAAAAATGTGCCGTCGGTAAGCGACGCTCCGAGGCTTATAACGCTCTGCGTTTGGGCGCTTTCGGTTTGCATCGCCGACTTTATTTCCTCGGCAATTTCCCCCGACAGCTCAGGCGATATGATCTTTATCGCCGTCAGTGCAATGAATATCCCTGCACAGACGTACACTTTCAGCTCCTTCACTTGTCCACCCCCTACTGATTCATTCTATGAGGCTCATCCGGGGATATTACAAATATTTATCTTGACAATTCCATTTCCTCTTATTATAATAAATTGGCTTAACGGGGTGTAGCGCAGATGGTAGCGCGCTTGGTTCGGGACCAAGAGGCCGGGAGTTCAAGTCTCCCCACTCCGACCAAAAAAGCACTTGCAAATGCAAGTGCTTTTTTCAATGAAATTTACTGTTTAGCAGCCTGCCGTATTGTATTTAAATGAGTTGCAGTTTCAAGAGCAGTATTATAAAACCGAAATTGAAGCATTATTCCCCAAATAATGTGGTGCGGCAGTGAGCTCTTCCGGTTCGGCTGCTTCCCGCTGAAAATTGAAAATTGTGACGGAGCTCCCGTCAGGGCGCTTGCATGGTTTGAGTAAAAAACGGCAAATCTCACATGAGATTTGCCGTTTTTTTGATTCATGCAAATGTCTTTATTCCCTCAAGCTTGTGGAGACTGCGGGAATGCATTTTTTCTATCAGCTTTTCGGAATCGGGATCGGTCTTGCCGGTCAGCAGATACTCGTCAAGCTTTGCGTAGCTCAGTCCCATTTCGCTCTCGTCGGTCTGTCCGTCAAACAGACCTGCCGAGGGCGCTTTTTCGATTATGCACTCCGGCGCTTTGAGATAGCGCAGGAACTCGAATATCTCCTTCACGGTGAGATCGGAGATGGGGTTGAAGTCGTGCGCACCGTCGCCCCACTTGGTGAAGTAGCCGACATACGCCTCGCTGCGGTTACCCGTACCCGCCACAAGACGCTGCTCCGCCGCTGCGACCGCATACAGCGTCATCATTCTGAGCCTCGGCGCAATGTTCGAGAGCGCCGCCGTATTAAGCTCCGCTGCCTCGGATATCTGCTCGACGGCTGCTTCCTTTACGGGGCTGAGATCGACACGCCGGGTTTCAATGCCGTAGCGCTCTGCGACGGTCATCGCATCGGCGGTGTCCATTCCGTAGTTGCGCTTGCTCGTGCAGGGCATGATAATGCCGACCGTGTTGTCGCACGCCGCCTTGCAAAGAATACCGACGAGCGCCGAATCCTTGCCGCCGCTGTTGCCGTAAACGATGCCCTTCATGCCGCTTTTTGAAACAAGCTCTCTTATGAAAGCCACTCTGTTTTCAAATTCTTTTTCGTAGTCACGCATTTTCGCTCCTCCTTTTCGCTGCCGCTATGAATCCGCAAAACAGCGGATGCGGTCTGTTTGGACGGCTTCCGAATTCCGGGTGGAACTGCACTCCGACGTAAAAGTCACGGTCACTGAGCTCTACCGTTTCGACAAGTCTGCCGTCTGGTGAAGTGCCGCTGAAGCACAGCCCGGATTTTTCGAGAAGCTCCTTGTACTCGTTATTGAACTCGTAGCGGTGTCTGTGGCGCTCCGAGATAAGCTCGCTGCCGTAGCACTTTTCCATCGTGGTACCCGGCACGATCTTGCAGGGGTATGCACCGAGACGCAGGGTGCCGCCCTTATTTATTTTGTCACTTTGACCCGGCATAAAATCAATGACCTTATGCTTGCACAGCTCGTCAAATTCACCGGAGTTTGCGTCAGCTATTCCCGCTGCGCTGCGGGCAAATTCAATGACGGCTATCTGCATTCCGAGGCAGATGCCGAAGTAGGGTATCATGTTTATGCGTGCGTATTTTGCCGCCTGTATCATGCCCTCGACGCCTCTGTCTCCGAAACCGCCCGGCACGAGTATGCCGTCAAGCCCGGAAAGAACATCTTCGACACTTTCGGGCGTCACGGTCTCGGAGTCTATCCACCTTATATCCACACCCACGCCGTGACTGTAGCCTGCGTGTCTGAGAGCCTCGGCGACCGAAAGATATGCGTCGTGGAGCTGAACGTACTTTCCGACTATGCCTATCGTCACCTTGCTGTGGCAGGACTTGATGCTCTGTACCATTGCCCTCCACTCCGTGAGGTCAGGCTCCGGCGCCGATATCCCAAGCTCACGGCACACTACCTCCGAGAACCTTGCCTCCTCAAGCATGAGCGGTGCTTCGTACAGACAGGGTACGGTCCGGTTTTCGATAACGCAGTCGGGCTTTACATTGCAGAACAGTGCGATTTTTCTGAATATGCCCTCGTCCCGTATAGGCTCATCGCTGCGAAGGATTATGATGTTCGGGTTTATGCCCATTCCCTGAAGCTCCTTGACGGAGTGCTGCGTGGGCTTTGACTTATGCTCGTCCGAGCCTTTGAGGTACGGCACCAAAGTAACGTGTATAAACAGGCTGTTTTCACGCCCCACCTCAAGCGATATTTGACGCACCGCCTCGATGAAGGGCTGACTTTCTATGTCGCCTATCGTACCGCCTATCTCGGTGATGATGACGTCCGCCTCGGTCTTTTTTTCAAGACGGTAGACGAAATCCTTGATCTCGTTCGTTATGTGCGGGATCACCTGCACCGTGGAGCCGAGGTACTCTCCCCTGCGCTCCTTGTTAAGCACATTCCAGTAGACACGCCCCGTCGTGAGGTTTGAATACTGATTCAGATTCTCGTCGATGAAGCGCTCATAGTGACCGAGGTCGAGGTCGGTTTCGGCTCCGTCCTCCGTGACGAAGACCTCGCCGTGCTGATAGGGGCTCATGGTGCCGGGGTCAACGTTGATGTATGGGTCGAGCTTCTGTGCTGCGACTTTAAGCCCCCGTGCTTTTAACAGTCTGCCGAGAGACGCCGCCGTTATGCCCTTGCCGAGGCCCGACACAACGCCTCCCGTTACGAAAATATACTTTGCCATCATAACCTCCCGAAAAAAAGAGAAAAGGCACCCGTCCCGATAAATCGGACGAACACCTTTGTTCATCTCGGTAAGAATACTCCCACATTTGCCGCTTGTCAACAGAAAAATCACTAAAAAATCACTATTTATAGGTTTTTATTATATCTTCGGCAGCCTGACGCCGGGTTATTCTCTGATCCATCGCCATTTTGTCGATGTATCTGTGCGCATCCTCCTCGGTCATGCTGAGGCACTCGATAAGGAGCCACTTTGCCCTGTTTACTATTCGTATCTCGTTTATCTTATCCTCGACGGTCGCCTGCTTTTCCTGCACTCTCAGAAGCCGCTCCCGTGCGGCGCAAAGTCCCCGAACGGTTTGCAGCACCATCTGTGAGCTTGTCGGCAGGGCTATCGCCATTGCGCCGAACTCCACGACCTCCGCATACACGTCGTCAAAGACGTCGCTTTTAACAAACAGCAGCACTCCCGTACCGCTCTCGGCGCAGACGTCGGATGCAAGCGCCGTGCCGAAGTCGTCCGGCAGCGGAGTGTTAATGAGCAGCAGATCGTACTCCTTTTCGGAGAGCATACGCCTTGCCTGTGCGGCGCTCATGGCGCAGTCGACGGGCCAGTAGTCCGAAGGCGGGAGAAGCGCTTTTGTAGCCCTGTGGAATTTCTCCCCGCCCGAAACCGTCAGCACACTGTATGTCCTGTCTCTGAAAAGCACGTTCTCCCCTCCTTTCGGTCAGATATTGCGATTTAAGCTTCGCAGTAAGCTTTGATGAGCTCCTCCGGCAGATACAGGGACGCAAAGCCTGCGCTCCGCATACGATCTGCCGCCTCGTCAAAGGACGCAGGCAGCGTCTTGTACTTTTTCAGCACCTCGCACGGTGCGGAAAAAAGATTAAAGTCGGCGCTCTCGGACAGCGGAAGCTCGTTTTCAATACCGTAAAGCCCCGCATATATAAGGAGCGCAAAGGCGATATAGGGATTTGCACACGGGTCAGGCGAACGAAGCTCCGCACGCTCCTTGCCGTTTCTTGCCGCCGGAATGCGTATGAGCTGCGACCGATTCTCTCTCGACCAGCTCACATATCCCGGTGCCTTCTTTGAGCCGAGGCGCTCATATGAGGCACGGCAGGGATTTAAAAACAGCGTTATGCCGTCGATCTTGTCCATGATACCGGCTATCATATGCTCAAGGCAATCCTTTCCGTCGTCGGAAGTGACGGACACGTTTATGTGCAGACCGCTGCCGGGTTCGTCCTTTAGGGGCTTCGGCGAAAAGTCGGCGCAAAGACCGTTTCTTGCGGAGATCGTCTTGACGACCGATTTAAATGTAACGGCATTGTCGGCGGCGCTCAGGGGTTCGGAGTAGCGTATGTCGATCTCGTTCTGACCCGGTCCCTCCTCGTGATGAGAGCATTCGGGATGTATGCCCATCAGACTCAGAGTCTGGCAGATGTCACGGCGAACGTTCTCGCCCCTGTCGTCGGGCGCAATGTCCATGTAGCCCGCACGGTCGTGAGGCATACCCGTTGAAACGCCGTTTTCGTCGAGCGTAAAGAGGTAGAACTCCATCTCCGCACCGAAGTAAAAGTGAAGTCCCCTCTTCTCCGCCTCGGCTATTGCGCGGCGCAGAATGTGCCTTGAATCGCCCTCGAATATGCTGTCGTCGGGGTAACATATGTCGCAGAACATTCTGACCACTCTGCCGTTGTCGGAACGCCACGGCACGGCGGAAAGCGTTGCGGGATCGGGCTTTAAAAACAGATCGGAACGCACCTCGCCGCCGAAGCCCCGTATCGCCGAGGCGTCAAACGCAACGCCGTATTTAAATGCGCTTTCAAGCTCTGAGGGCAGAATGGCGACGTTTTTCTGCTCCCCAAAAATATCGCAAAATGCGAGTCTTATAAACTTAACGTCCTCCTGCCGGACAAATTGCAGTACCTCGGATTCGGTGTATTTCATGTCTGCATCCCCCTTATCGGAGTGTTTTTTAATGAAAAATATAATACTTCGCCGCCGCAGTTTTGTCAATCCGACAAAATTTTATTCTGCGCTTGACAAATCCTTCGCAGGGTCTTATACTTCCCGCATCGAGACAAGGACGTCCGAAGGGCAATGCCCCTTTAGCGTCCTTGTCTCCTTTTTTATTCTGAAAGGGTGAAGAAAAATGTCAGTACCCGAAAGCTTCGGATCAATGGTTTTTGACGACAGAGTTATGAAATCCCGTCTCCCCGGAGACGTTTACCGTGCCATGAAGCAGACGATAAAGAAGGGCAAGCCGCTTGACCCCTCCGTTGCGGATGCGGTCGCCGCAGCAATGCGTGACTGGGCCGTTTCAAAGGGCGCAACGCACTTTACGCACTGGTTCCAGCCCATGACGGGCATCACCGCTGAAAAGCACGACAGCTTTATTTCTCCCGCTCCTGACGGCGGCGTTATCATGGAGTTTTCCGGCAAGGAGCTTATCAAGGGAGAACCCGATGCATCGAGCTTCCCCTCCGGCGGTCTGCGTGCGACCTTTGAGGCAAGAGGCTACACCGCATGGGACCCCACCTCCTACGCCTTTGTAAAGGGCAAGACGCTGTGCATTCCGACTGCATTCTGCTCATACGGCGGCGAAGCGCTTGATAAGAAAACGCCGCTTCTGCGCTCTATGGAGGCGCTAAACCGTCAGTCGCTAAGAATACTCAAGCTGTTCGGCAACACGGAGGTCAGTCGTGTTATGTCAACCGTCGGTCCCGAGCAGGAGTACTTTCTCATAGATAAGGAGCTTTATAAGCAGCGCCGTGACCTCGTTTACACCGGCAGAACGCTGTTCGGCGCAAAGCCGCCCAAGGGTCAGGAGCTTGACGACCACTATTTCGGTGCCATTAAGCCGAGAGTTGCGGCGTTTATGGACGACCTCAACAATGAGCTGTGGAGCCTTGGCATCCTTGCAAAGACCGAACACAATGAGGTCGCTCCCTCACAGCACGAGCTTGCACCCATCCACACGACCGCAAACATTGCGACCGACCACAATCAGCTCACGATGGAGATAATGCAGAAGGTCGCAGAGCGTCACGGGCTTGTCTGTCTGCTGCACGAAAAGCCCTTTGCGGGCGTCAACGGTTCCGGCAAGCACAACAACTGGTCGCTGTCAACTGACACGGGTATGAATCTTCTTTCTCCCGGCGACACGCCGTGGGAGAACGCACAGTTCCTCCTCTTCCTTGTTGCGGTCATCAGAGCGGTCGATAAGTATCAGGATCTCCTGCGTATGAGCGTTGCCACGGCAGGCAACGACCACCGTCTCGGTGCAAACGAAGCACCTCCCGCCGTGATCTCGATGTTCCTTGGCGACGAGCTGACGGGCATACTGGAAGCCATCGAGGAGGAGCGCCCCTACAGCGCAGCCGACAAGGCCGTTATGAAGCTCGGCGTTCACACGCTGCCGAGGTTTGCACGTGACACCACCGACCGAAACCGCACCTCCCCCTTTGCCTTTACCGGCAACAAGTTTGAGTTCCGTATGCTCGGCTCCTCCAACTCCATCGCCTGTGCAAACATTATGCTCAACGCCGCAGTTGCGGACAGCCTCTCCGTCTTTGCGGACAGACTTGAGAAAGCGGAGGATTTTGATTCCGAGCTGCACGATCTCATCAAGGAGTGCTTCTCGGCACATAAGAGGATAATCTTTAACGGCAACGGCTACAACGATGAGTGGATAAAGGAAGCAACGGAAAAGCGTGGGCTTTTAAATCTCCGGACCACCCCCGACTGCGTGTATGCTATCCTTGAACCCAAGAACGTGCAAATGCTCATCTCTCAGGGCGTTTTCTCAATGGCGGAGCTGAGATCACGCTATGAGATCACCCTTGAAAACTACTGCAAGACCGTGACGATCGAGGCAAACACCATGATCGAAATGGTGCGCAGAGAGATACTCCCCGCAATTGAAGCTTACGTCGGAAGCGTGGCGGAGACGGCTGCAAAGAAAAAGAGTGCAGTCCCCGACCTCGAATGCAGAAGCGAAAAGAAGGTCATAACAAAGCTCAGTGTGCTTTCCGACCTCATCGACAAAAACGCCGAGGCGCTGGAGGCGTCCATGGCAAAGCTCCTGACGGAGTCCGACACTTCGGTCTCGGCATTTGCGGTGCGAGACGACATTCTCCCCAAGATGGCGCAGCTTCGTGCCGTTGCGGACGAGGCTGAGACCCTGACCGCAAAGAGCTACTGGCCCTTCCCCGGCTACGGTGAGCTGCTGTTCAGCGTATAAATTGAAAATTTAAAAGCGTTTGAAAAAAGAGAAGTAACCCGGAACTTGCTCACAGAGAGTGCGTGGCGCTGGAAATCGCACAGCAAAGCCGTGGCGAATAACACTTTTTAAGCTGCGATCCGAAAGGGCTTTCCGAGTAGGTGAGACGTTTGTCCTGCGTTATAGGGCTAAAATGAGAACAAAGATAGGTGGCACAGCGAGCTCGGCACTTGCCCTATCGAATGCTGAAATTACTTTTCGGAGGATAAATTTATGTGTTCGATAATAGGCTTTTGCGGCGAAGGTGCCGCCTATTCCCTTTTTTCGGAGTGCTTTGCACGCACCGTTTCGAGAGGTCCCGACTGCACGGAGATAGTCTCCTGCGGCGGCGGTTATCTCGGCTTCCACCGTCTTGCGATAATGGGTCTGCACCCGGAGGGTATGCAGCCGTTTGAGCTTTCGGGGAGCTATCTTGTCTGCAACGGTGAGATCTACGGCTTTAAGAAATTCCGTGACGAGCTTATTGCCGACGGATGCACCTTTGCCGGAGATTCCGACTGTGAGGTGCTGCTGCCGCTCTACCGCAAGTACGGCGTCGAGATGTTCAAAATGCTCGACGCAGAGTTTGCGCTCATCATCTACGACGCAGAGAAGGACTGCTTTGTCGCCGCCCGTGACCCCATCGGCATCCGACCGCTGTACTACGGCTACGCCGAAAACGGTACTCCGGTGTTTGCAAGCGAACCGAAAAGCCTTATGGGACTTGTGAAAAATATACTGCCCTTCCCTCCCGGTCACTACTGGATAGACGGAAAATTTGTACCATATACCGATATTGCAAGAGTCGATAAAATATGCTACGATGATGTGAGTACAGTGTGCGAAAAGATACGCACAAAGCTTACGGAAGGTATCAAAAAACGCCTTATTGCAGATGCTAAGGTCGGTTTTCTCCTCTCCGGAGGACTTGACTCCTCCCTCGTCTGCTCGGTTGCCGCAAAGTGTTCATCCGAGCCGATACGCACCTTTGCCATCGGTATGAGCGGCGATGCGATAGACCTCAAGTATGCAAAAGAGGTCGCAGACTTCATCGGCAGCCGTCACACGGAGGTCATCATCGACAGGGACGACGTTATCGCCGCTCTCGACGAAGTGATCTATAACCTCGGCAGCTTTGATATTACGACCGTCAGAGCCAGCATCGGAATGTACCTCGTGTGCAAGTACATCCACGAGAACACCGACATTCGTGTGCTGCTCACGGGCGAGATATCGGACGAGCTGTTCGGTTATAAGTACACCGACTTTGCGCCCAACGCAGAGGAGTTTCAGAAGGAAGCCGAAAAGCGCATAAGAGAGCTGCATATGTACGACGTTCTCAGAGCCGACAGGTGCATTTCCTCAAACTCACTCGAGGCGAGAGTCCCGTTTGGCGATCTCGACTTTGTGCGCTACGTCATGTCCGTTGACCCGGAGCTTAAAATGAACCGCTGGGGCAAGGGCAAGTATCTGCTCCGCAAAGCTTTTGAGGGCGACTATCTTCCGCACGACATACTGTACCGTGAGAAAGCCGCTTTTTCCGACGCCGTCGGTCACTCGATGGTAAACTACCTGAAGGAATACGCAGACGGCCTGTACTCGGATGAGGAATTTGCCGAGAAGGTCCGTGCCTACGATCACGCAAGACCCTTCACCAAGGAATCCCTGCTGTACCGTGAGATATTTGAAAAGTATTATCCCGGACAGTCCGAAATGATAGTGGATTTCTGGATGCCGAACAAATCGTGGGAGGGCTGTGACGTTGACGATCCTTCCGCACGAGTGCTTTCAAACTACGGAGACAGCGGTAAATAATTTATCGGAGTTGAACCTGTATGGACAAAAAGCAATTTGACAAAATCAGAAACGAAAATCCTTTTTTGCCTCTCAGCGACGTTGTACACGAGCTGCTCCTGCAAAATATCATAAGCTTTCGCCTAAAACCCGGAACGAGAATCAGCGAAAACTCCATCTCTCAGGAGCTTGGCATAAGCCGCTCGCCTGTCAAGACGGCACTGGAAAAGCTTGCTGAGCATAAGTTCATACGGATACGCAACAGCAGATACTATGTTTCGGAATTTGACGAATCGGAGTACAAGGAGATCTGCGATTTTACGATGATGATAGAACCCTTCGCCGCAGCAAAGGCAGCCCGAAACATCACCGATCGTCAGCTTGCAGAGCTGTATCAGATAGCAAACCGCTTAAAGGAGCTTTACAAGGAAGCATACGAGAGCGGCAGCAACTTCGGTTACAGCAAGCTCCTTGATCAGGAGATCGCATTCCACTCGGCGGTCGTGAAGGCGTCGGGCAACTCGCTTATCTCCAAGCTATACGACGAGAAAAAGTATGAGCTGTGGCGCTTCAGAGGCTACCTCCTCTACAGCCGTCCAGAAGGCTTCTTTAAGACCATCGACACCGACCACATCCTCATATGCAACATCCTCAAGCTCCATGACGACGAGCTTGCGGCTGCTGTCACAAGGCGTCATCTGCACGTTTCGAGGGACGGCATCGAGCGCTATGAGCTTCTTGCAAAGCCCGATCAGAAAAAGTAAATTGTATCTATACGCAGGCAGTTTTTCTGCCTGCGTTTTGCTATGCCGAAAATTGCTCATTTTGTCGAGCAATTCCGCCTAAGGTTTTAATATAAAGTATAAGCCGATTTTTCTTTTGAACAAAAATTGACGCAATCAAGGAGGCGGTATTACACTACGCTCAAATTCAGAAACAAAGCAATTCCGTGGCGCCGTAAGGCTCTGTTCGGAACCGACAAAACAGAATAGAGATCAGATCGGCGTTTTTTCTCTCCATCCTACCCTGTGCTTCAAGGAATTGTTTTCTGCTTTTCCTTTTGAACACAGGGTGATTTGTTTATTTATTGTCAATTGCTTTTCGGACATTACTCCGCTCATAGCGGGGATGTTATATAGTGAAGATAAAGTTCAGGAGGAAAGAAACATGAATGACAACAAGACGCTGAAAAGCACTTGGGCTGCCGGCTTTACGGTCGCCTCTGTGTGGTTCGGCACCCACGTCGGCGGCGGCTTCGCATCCGGCAATCAGGTGGTTCAGTATTTTTCAAGCTACGGACCCCTTTCGATCATATTCCCCATTATCGCAATGGGACTTCTTGCGGTAGTAATGTATATTATGGTCAAGTTTGCAAAGCTCAGCGGCTTTACCAACTACAAGGACACCTACGCCGCACTTTATCCCAAGCCCTGGATGGAGATTTTCTTTGAGATCTTCTACATCGTCATAGTCGTTGCGGCAATGGCATCGGCAGTTGCCGGCGCAGGTGAAGTTCTTGCAAACTTCATCCACATTCCCTATGTGGGCGTGACGAAGGTCATTATGAATCTCATCATTGTTGCAATACTCATTCTGCTTACCATTTTCGGTGTAAAACTCGTTGTTGCGGCATCCACCGTACTATCCGTTGCAATCATTGTTATCACCGCTCTGATGGTCGTTTTCGGTCTTACCGCAGACTTCAGCTCCATCTCCGCAAAGCTCACAGCAGAGTATGGCGTTGAGCTTGCACCCTACACCGACTCCGTCGGTGAGTCTATCTGGAGAGGCATTCTGGTGTACGCAGCCTTCCAGTGCGTTTCCATCCCGCCCATGATCGCAGCATCCCATGACCTATCCCTTAAAGGCGTCAAGAAGGCGCACCTCCTCGGCTGGCTCATGAACGGTCTTGCTCTTGCGGCCTCCGCATGGATGCTCGTCAAGTGGTATCCCCTGCTTGCCGCTCTCCAGAACGGCGGCGTTGAGGGATACACCACTGCACTCGGTATCCCCAACCAGACCGTCCTCGGTCTTATCGGCGTGAAGTGGCTGCTTGTCGCATTCAGCGTACTGCTGTTCTGCGCATTCATGTCCACCTGCGTCACCCTCGTTTACACCATGATCCAGCGCTTTCAAGGTAAGTTCTTCCCCAAATCCATCAAGAGCGAGAAGGTTCGCGGCATTTTCGTCGGCGCCATCATCATTGCGATCTGCTTTGCGATCTCCCTGCTCGGACTTACCGAAATCGTTAAATTCGCATACGGCTACGACGGCTACTACGCACTTCTTGTGATCGTGATCCCCGCATTTGTTTGGGGCATCCCCAAGATCAAGAAGCTTCAGGCTCAGAAGAAGGTCGAGCAGTAAGTAAAAAACATAGTGCGCCGCTGCGCTGCAACGGCGCACATTGAGGAATTTTATCATGAAAATTGCAATGATAGGCTCCGGCGCTGCCGGAAGCGTTTTTGCCTGTTATCTGAATAAGGGCGGCGCAGAACTCACATTGGTCGATCGCTACAAGGCGCACATGGACAAGTGCTCCGAATGCGGAATGACCTTCGTTTCTCCGAGCGGCACGGAAGTCCTTACGGGTTTTAAAACCGCATATTCTGCCGAGAATATCGGAGTGCAGGATATTGTCATTCTGATGGTCAAGGCAACGCAGACTGACGGGATATTCCCGTCGCTCATGCCCTGCATCGGTCCCGAAACTGTCGTTGTTTCGCTGCAAAACGGTCTCGGAAACGACGAAACTCTGCAAAAATATGTGCCGGCGGAGCGTATTCTCTACGGCTTCGGCACCATAGGCACCGAGCTTCCCGAACCCGGAAAGTGCGTTTCAAAGCCGGAAAGCGGAGTTATCATGCGATTCGGTGCGGTTAAGCGCTCCGATGCTTCCGTCAAAGTGGGAGAGTATCTCGAAGCCTGCTTTAACCGCGGCGGCTGCAAGACAGTTTTTGAATCCGACATTCGCCCCTTCGTATGGAAAAAGGCAATCTCCAACAGCGGCTACAACACCATCTCCTCTCTCACCCGGCTCAAGGTCGGTGAATTTCTCTCCGGTGACGACGGCTGCGAGCTTATTAAGTCCGTTTGGAAGGAAGGCTGTGAGGTCTGTTTTGCCGCAACAGGAGTTGACCTTTGGTCCGAAATGCTCGACGAACTGCCCCGTCTAAAGGACGGCTTTGCAAGCTACTATCCCTCCATGGCGCAGGACGTCCTCATCCACCACAGGCAGACCGAGGTCGATCTTTTAAACGGCGCAATAGTCAAATACGGCAAACGCTTGGGAGTTGCGACACCCGTAAACGAGGCGTTTACAAGGCTTATCCACTGCATCCAAAGCAATTACGATATACAATATTAAATTTTATAAAAAGGAGTAACAGTTATGAAAATTGCAATGTACGGTTCAGGCGCTGCAGGCAGCGTTTTTGCCTCTTACCTCAAGAACGGCGGCGCAGACATCATCCTTATCGACCGCTATGAAGCACACATGAAGAAGGTCGCCGAGGATGGCATGAACTTCATCATCCACCAGGAAGAAAACGGCGAGTACCATGACATTGTTAAGCTCCTCAAGGGCTTCCGCACCTACACCTCCGCTCAGGCGGCAGCCGACGCCGAAGGCAAGGTCGACATCATCATATACATGACCAAGGCAACTCAGCTCAGCCAGGCAATTCAGGACTCCCTCCCCGTTGTCGGCGACAACACCGTTGCGGTCTCTCTCATAAACGGTCTCGGCAACGACGACAATCTCTTTAAGGTATTCCCCAAGAGCCGCTGCGTCATCGGCTCCGGCGTTCTCGGCACCGCAATGCCCGAACCCGGCACCTGCGTTTCCACCCCCGCCGGCGGCGTTCAGATGAACTTCGGCGGTGCGGAGAAGTCTCCCCTCACCGACGCTGCCTGTGCGGAGCTTCTCAAGTGCTACCGTGACGGCGGCTGCGACGCCTCTGGCGTGACGGCGCTCCCGGAACCGATGAGAACATCTACAAGTTCATCTGGAAGAAGGTCTGCGTCAATGCAACCGTCAACACAGTCTGCGCAGTTCTGCGTCTGAAGATCGGTGAAGTTGAGGCCGACCCCTACGGTCAGTGGCTGTTCCACAGCGTCATTCGTGAGACCTGCGCCGTTGCGACCGCTAAGGGCGTTCCCATGAATGCCGACGAGTTTATTGCTCACGATCATCAGGACATCGTGACCAGCATCGCCGACTACTACCCCTCCATGTGCCAGGATATGCTCTTTAACCAGCGTCAGACCGAGATCGACGTACTCAACGGCAAGATCGCAGAGTATGGCGAGGAGCTTGGCATCGACACCCCCGTGTGCAAGGTTCTCTCTCAGGTCGTCCGCTGCATCCAGGGCAACTACGATAAGCAGTTCTTCAAGAAGGCATAAGTCTCAATCTGAATCTAAAAAGATCGGAGCTTCGGCTCCGATCTTTTTATTATGCTTATTATGCAAAGTCCCCTCCGTGCCGTCCGGCACGGAGGGGACTCCGTTTCATCGGATAAGGCTCATATGAGCCTTATCCTCATTTGTTGAGAAGGTTGTAGACCCTCAGAATAACGGTCGCAGCCATTCCGCGGTTTGCGCTGGAGTTGGGTGCGAAGGTCGTTGCGGAGGTTCCGTTCATGATGCCTGCGGAAACGATCGCATTGACGGCATCGAGGTACGGTGCTGCAATGTCGCCCGCATCGTTGAAGCTGCAGGGCTTCACTTCGCCGAAGTCATAGCCCGCAACGTTCTTCAGGTAGCGGTACATGAAGGTTGCCATCTGCGCACGGCTTATGGTCTGGTCGGGACGGAAGGTGCCGTCGCCGTAGCCCTGGATTATCTTGTTCTCAACGCCCCACTTGACCGCAGCAACATAAGGTGTGGAAACGGTGGATGCATCGCTGAAATCAAGAGCTCCGAGCTTGGATTCGGGAGAGCCTGCCGCACGCCAAAGCATGGTTATAAACTGTGCTCTCGTTACCAGTGCGTTGGGACGGTAGCTGCCGTCTGCATAGCCGTTGATGATGCCCTTTTCGGCTGCTTCGAATATCCAATCATGGTAGCCGCTGTTGCCGATGTCGTTGAACGGCTCGACCACGATGTCGGCACGGTTGCTGATACGGATGCGAGGTGCCGGTCCGGCGAAGGTGTCGTCGTAGGATGCAACGCCGGTCACGCTGATGCCGCAGCCGACCTTGACACCCTTAACGTCGTTGTCGGTGCAGATGTAGCCGTCGATAAACACGCGGACGACATTTCCGAGGGAATCCTTGACCATGATGGTCTGGATAAGTCCGTTTTCAAGCTCAAAGCTTTCCACGGTACCTCTTACGGTGATGAGGCTGCCGAGAACGGTCTTGTTATTGACGTCGTTTGCAAGAACGACCTTCGGCTGTACGGGAGTCGCCTCTCCGATCTTTTCAATGGATGTCACCTGAAGCTCCATCTCGCCCTGGTAGAAGTCGGTGGCGCCGGTGATGCGAACCTTGTCGCCGATCTTGTAGTTGCCTGCAATGGGGAAGCAGCAGATACCGCCGGTCTCGTCCTGAACATAGATGCAGTCAAAGAATGCGGTGTTCTTGTCGTAGCCCGATGCGTTGGTGGTCACTACACCCTCGATGGTGTACTTGTAGCCCGCCTCGGTCTGCTTCTGAACGGTTGCAATGGGAGTGACCTTTACAGGATTGATGTACTGAACAAGGTTCTCGCAGATCCTGTAGTTGGAATAGTTCTTCTGGGAATCGCTGTCGGAATCCTTGTTGGAGACGGATGCCTGGACCTCGAAGTTGGACATGAAGGCAGCGCCGGAAACAACTATCAGGCCCTTGCCGTCAAGCTGCTCGGTAGCCATGACAAGCAGACGGCTGTCGCCGCTTGCGTATGCGTACTTCGGGGTGGCGTCGCCGCCGAGACCGTCGCCGTCAACGTCGACGGAGTAGGTGCTTGCGTGACCGTAAACAACGGGAGAAACGCTTGCGGGCAGAGCGGATACGGGGTTGCCGGAGGCATCGACCGCATAGATGCTTGCGCCACCGTAGTGGCTGAACACCTCGGTGTAGAGCCTGTCATAGGGATGCTCCGCATCGTAAATGACACCGTCGGTGAGGAAGCTGTCGCCGTAGGTGTTGAAGTACAGACGCCACTTATCGACACCGTCCGCTGCGCTGCGAACATCGTCGTAGGTAGCATCGTCGCTTATCCTCAGGCTCGAACCGAGAGCCTGCAGGACTGCGTTCTGAGTTGCCGCCATATGGAGAATGTTGGCGTTGCTCTGGATCACGTCATAGTTCTCGTAGTTGTCGGACCAGCCGGCAAGCACGACGGTACCGCCTGCGGCGTTAAACGCCTTGATCGCAGCAAGCTCCGCATCGGTGTAGACCTTGGGGTCGGACTGTGCGTCGGCAAGTCTGCGGGAAGGTGCGGTGAGGATGAGTGCCTTGAACTTGTCGTTCGAGCAGGCAGCGATAAGCTCATCGGAGGTCTTGAGCATTACGGTACGCACGGAGTAGCCGGCCGCAAGATTTCCGAAGTTGCCCATGGAATCCTTGTAGTTGCCCGCAACGTACTCGTTGTAGTGGGATGCGTCAATGCCGATGTAAACCAGAGAGTTTGCATCGAGAACGTCAAGCTCGATGTCCTTGCTGAAGGAGTATTCCTTGCCGTCCTGAACGAGGTTTACGGTAACGGTGATCTTGGTGAGCTTTGCGGTCTTGGGGGTGTACTTGAAGTCAACGGTAGCGGTGCCGGAAGAAGGAACGGTGTATTCCTTGGTGTCGGTGCCGAGAACGACGCTGCCTTCGGTGGTGTAGACGACGCTCTTAACGGTTGCATCGCTTGCTTCGCTGTTGAAGAGCGTGGTGGTGAGGGTAAGCTCCTCGCCGGTTACGGGAGTCGCAGTACCGCACTCAAAGGAGGATATACCGAGCTTCAGGGATTCGCCGACCCAAACGGGAGCGGTGACTGCAAGGTCGCCGTCGGCTTCGGTAACACGGATGAAGTAGTAGGTGTATTCGGGATCGAGGGTCGCGGTGAGGTGTCCGCTTGCAAGGACTGCGGGATCGTCCCAGGTGTATGCGGTCTTGCCGGAGTTTACGACGACCTCGACCTTTGCGATGGAGTCGGATGCATCGGGATCATAGACCTGGACATCAATGTCAAGCTTTTCGGGGACCTCGGTGATCTGAGAACCGAGCTGGAGACCGTTCACGGTGTAGTAAAGCTCAAGGTTCTTGTCCTCGGTGGAGTACATACGCATGCTGCGCATTGCCTCGTAAATGCCCTCTTCGGTGAAGTTATCGGTGAGAATAACGTCACGGGCGTCGTTGGCATTGCCCCACTTGCCCTTGTGGTTGTCCTGGTTGTTGGTGGGAGCGACATGCCAGCCCTTATCGAGAGCCATTATGTAGTACTCATAGCTGGGATAATAGCCGCCTGCACCGATCTGACCTTCGCCGTTGCCGACCTCAACGAGGCTGATGCGGGTGTCTGTAGCAGCATCCCAGTAGCTGAAGTCGCTGAAGGTACCGAAGGTGGTTCCGGGGTGGTTGAACTGGCTGATGGAATCCTTGCCCTCCGCCTGATTAAGAAGAGCGTAGTACGCCTTCATGCCGGAGTCGTTGGTCTTGTTGTTGAGGGTGCTGTTATTACGGGAAACGATGCCGGGGGTGTTGAAGGTGTTGATATGTCCCGGACCGCCGGACCATGTCATCTCAAAGCCTGCGATGGCAACGATGTTTCCTGCGTTTTCTTCGTTAAACTCAGCAACAGCGCCCTTGTAGGCATCCCACTTATCACGGCTGGCGGCGGTCGCCTTGCTCATGTCGTAGAGTGCATCTTCGGGGTTTGCTGCGGAGGTGTTGTCGAAGTAGTTGGAGTGATCCGTAAACGCAACGAAGTCTACGTTTGCGCTTTCGGGAAGATTCTTAACGTACTTGAGTGCGTCGGCAAGAGTGCCGCTGCCGTCGGAGTATTCACCGGTGTGGCTGTGGAGCTGACCGAAGTAGAGCTGATACTGAGCCTTGCCGACATTGAAGAACCATGCCTCGGAGCCGCTCTTGCCGTCCTTTCTGGTGACGGTCAGCTCAACGTTTACCTTGCCGTCTGCCATGTCCTTATCGGGAACATAGACGACCTTGCCGTTTCCTGCTACGGTCTTGTCGGCAACGTATTCCGCCTCGACCGTCTTGCCGTTGATCTTCATCTCAACGGCGGGATCCTCGCCGACGTTTACGACCTCTGCGCTGATCTCGGGTCTCTTGTCGTCGCCTGTCTCTAAGCCGTTTTTCGGAGTGAGGTCAACAAAGCTGATAACGTCTTCAATGCTTACCGTGAGTTCCCCGGTATAGGTGAGACCGTTGCTGTTCGTAACGCTGATGCTGACCACAAAGCTCTCGGCCTGATCGACCCAGTCGGAGGAGATGATAGTGGTGTAGGTCCTGCCGTCTGCGGTGAAATCGGTAAGTTCACTGCCTGCATATCCTGCATCATAGCCGCCCTCGACTTTGGTGATGCTGTCTGCGAGGTCGTCAAGCGTGAAGCTTAATTCGTAGTCGATGCCCTTTGCCTTGACGCTTGCGGAGTTGAACACGATCTTGGGATCGTTTACAACGCCGTTTAAGAGCTTAACGTTGTCCGCAATGGGATAGAACTCAAAGGAGTAAATGGTGTAATCGGTGACCTTGTACATGCTGTAGGTCTTGAATGCACCGGCAAAGTACTCAAGCCACTGGCTGTGACCGCTGAACTTTGCCATGCGGCTCTCCATCTCATAGCCGCCGACGCCGCCGGAGCAGGTGCGGATGAGCCAATCGGCATCGTTGGTGCTTTCGCCTTCGCCGGAAAAGTCCTTGCTGTAGAAGGCGTTGTTGCCGGTGCCGTTGGAGCAGAGGTAGCCGTATGCTTCATTTTTGAAGCGATAGTACTGACCGTTCTTTTCTACGGTGAATACGACGCCGCCGTTTTCGGGAACTGCCTTGCCGTTTACGATCTCGGCCGCAGCAGGCTCGATGCTGAGGGTATCGTTCTGTGCTGCGAGAACGCCGCCTGCGTTTGCACAGTAGATAACGACCTCATCGCCGTTCTTGAGGATCTCGTCGGGATCGGGCTGCTCATGAGAATCCTCGACCACGAGGTAGAGCTTCTGAGCAAAGAGAGCCTCGTTGCTGCCTATAGAGTAGTAGGAACTCCAGTTGCCCTTATCGGCATACCACTCCATATAGTTGTTTCTTGCTACATTTTTAATGTAGAAGCAGCCGTCGGTCTTGGCAGCGGAAACATTCCATGCGGTGTTGACATCGTCAAGCGGCATACTTGAAAATTGCGTGCCCATGGAAAGCTTTTTGCCTTCGGAGGTTGCGAAGTAATATGAGCCGTCGTCATTCTTCGTGACGGTCCATACCTCCGTCGCACCGTATCCGCTGAGTTTTCCGCTATTCAGCACAACATCGACGCCGGCATTATAGTGACCGGAATAGTTCGATGAGAGCGCCTTGTTGTTCGCCGGGTTGTAGATGACAACCTTGGAACCGGTAGTAAGCTCAGCCAAGTCGGTAACGACATGGTTGACGGCGGTATCGCCGTTTACTGAAACAGAGGGAGTCTTTGCGAAAGCTGCCGCCGGAAGCAGGGTCATAAGCATGACGGCAACGAGCAGCATCGACAGAAGTCTGTTTCGCTTGCTTGTTCTCATGTGTGAAAATCCTCCTTTAGAATTCCATTTAGGGCGCAAGCCCACAGTTTGGTGACATTATTCTATCATAAGCTCCGGGTAAATTCCAGTACAAACGTCAAGATTTTTTGGAGTACAACTTTTCTTTGTCGTTTTTGTCGGTAATCCCGCCTCCGTTTTGTGCGTACTTGACAAAGACTTTTTATCTTGTTATCCTAATCTCAATTGCAGTACGAAAGCGAGCGCACGAGAAATGAGCAAAAAAAACGTGAAAAAAAGTGCCTCCCCTGCCGACTGGCTGAGGGAGAATAAGTTGGCGATCTTGATACTGATCGCTGCCGCAATTATTTTTATAGTGTTCCGCAGCATCGCAACGGACGACGGCGAGCAGCAGCGTGGCGACGAGTATGCGGAGTACGAAAAAGCGAGCGTTACCCAGATTCTCACCGACAGCTCGGAAAGCAGCGAAGCCGCCGAAGGTCTGAAGCGAGGTGAGCAGCAGCTTATAGTCAAGGTCACGTCGGGTCAGTACGAGGGCGAGGAGCTGCTTGCTTATAACTACGTCAATCCCCTTTTCGGCGTTCCCGTTGAGGTCGGCAGCAATGTCGTGCTTATCATCTCCACTTACGCCGACGGCAGCCACACCGCCACGGTCTATGAGTATAACCGTGAGCTGCCGCTTGCGATCGTCGTTGCGCTGTTTCTCATCGTGACCGTCCTCGTCGGCGGAAAGACGGGTGCAAAGTCGCTTATCGGTCTTATTTTAACGCTTGCCTGCATCTTCCTTATTCTTATTCCCCTGCTCCTCAAGGGCTACCCCACCCTGCTTACTATATTTATAATGTGTGCGTACATCACGCTCGTGTGCTTTACGATACTCGGCGGTCTGCGCAAAAAGACGGTATGCGCCATGCTCGGCACGATCTGCGGTATTGCGATCGCCCTGCTGTTCGGCTTGGCGGCTCAGAGCATTTTGCAGGTCGACGGCTACCGCTCAAACGAAGCCGAAGCGCTTTTGCAGCTCAGGCAGAGCGGTACGCTTATCGGGATCAGGCATCTCCTCGTCGGTGGCATCGTCATCAGTGCGCTCGGCGCAGTTATGGACGTTGCAATGAGCATCTCCTCCGCACTTTCGGAGATCCACACCGTCGATCCGACACTCGGCAAAAAGGAGCTGTTCCGCTCCGGCATGAACATAGGCAGAGATATGGTCGGAACCATGACGAATACGCTTATTCTTGCCTTCATCGGCAGCAGCCTTGCGCTCGTCATCTACCTCTACTCCCTCGGTCTTGAGGTGCATCAGCTTTACAGCTCGGCGTATGTGTCCATCGAGGTCGTAAGCGGTATCGCAAGCAGCATCGGCGTTATACTCTCGGTACCGATAACGGCGCTTATATCGTCCGTTATCCTTGCAGACGGAAAGAAGCAGGCTCATTGAGCCTGCTTCTTTCATATAAAGAAAGTTTAAACCCCTGATTTGAAATCAAATCAGGGGTTTTTCATGGAGCGGGCAACGAGACTCGAACTCGCTACCTCCACCTTGGCAAGGTGGCGCTCTACCGGATGAGCTATGCCCGCACACGGAACATGATTGATTTTAACACAATTTTCGCTTTTGTCAAGCACAAATTGCCATGTTCCGAAGTTTTTTAATTTTGCTCGCTTATATCGCCGAAGCCTCTGCCGAATACGTTCTTTGCGTCGGTCACGATAAAGAAGGCATTTTCGTCCACGGTCCTGATAATTTTGCGTATCGCACTTATCTGCGGACGCTTGATTACGCAGAGCAGCACCTGCTTGCTCTTGTGCGAATATGCGCCCTCGCCCTCAAGTATGGTAACACCTCGGTGAAGCGTCCCCGTTATATACTCGATAAGCTCGTCGCTTTTCTCGCTTATGATATAGCAGACGTTCGAGTTGTCGATACCGTACAGCACAAGGTCGATCATCTTGGAGACGGCGATCATTGCAAGCACGGCGTACATCGCACCCTCGACCTTATTAAATATGGCCGCAAACAAAATGATTATAATGCAGTCCATCAGCAAAACGATGGTGCCGAAGTTGATATACGGGAACTTACGCCTTAAAAACTTTGCGATTATATCGGCGCCGCCGGTCGTCGCCCCGGCGTAATATCCCAGGCCGAGACCGATGCCCTTGACCGCACCGCCGATAATGCAGGCAAGCAGCATATCGTCGGTCGGGGAGAATTTAAGCAGCGCAAAGAGGTCGATAAACAGCGACGAGAGCAGCACGCCGACAAGCGAGCCGACGATAAAGTGCTTGCCGAAGTATCTCCACGCTACCACGAACAGCGGTATGTTGAGCGCAACCGTCAGCGCACCGACGGGAAGGTCGGTTAAGAGATTGATTATCATTGCGATACCCGACAGTCCGCCGACTATGATGGAGTTCGGGTAGAGGAAGAACTGGAATCCGGCTGCGTACACCACGGTGCCGAGCGCAATTATCAGATAGCTTGCGAAAATTTCTCTGGCAGTTTTCTTTTTCATAAGCACCTCAATCAATCAAAGACATTTGAGTTTCTCCCCTGTCCTCGTCTTTAAGAAGCGCACCTGCTCCGGGCAGACTGCGGACACGGTACCTCGATTTGTTCTTAACGGATGTGTTTTCAAGCAGTGCCGCAGAGACCAGCTTATGCTTGTTTTTGACGGACATTCCCGCAACGCCCTGTGTGCTGCGGCTTGCCTTGACCTGCAGGAGCGAGGTGTTGAACACAAGCGCCCTGCCGTCGCTCGAAAACGCCGCAACGTCGCACTCCCCGCTTATCGGCAGCACCTCGGCAAGCGGACTCTTGTCGGAGTAGGCGTTTATGAGCTTTTTGCGGTTTGTCTTGGTCTCGTATGCAGAAAGCGGTATTCTTGCTATTTTGCCGTTTTCAAAGAACAGCAGCAGGTCCTTTTTATAGTCCCCCGGCAGTATCACAGTGAACACCCGCTCGCCGTCGTCCATCTCAAGCTGACTCGGAAGATAGGTTCCCAAGGCCGATGCCTTGGTGTCCGCAAAGTCCGATAGCTTAGTTTTGTACACTCGCTGGCGGTCGGTGAACACCAAAAGCTCTGCGCGGTTCGTAGATTCAAAGCTCAGCTTCGGTCCGTCGCCGTCCTTATACTTCTGCTCTCCGCTCATTCGGAGCGACTGCGGTGTGATCTTTTTAAGGTAGCCCTCGTTTGAGAGGAACACGTTGACGGGATAATCCTCCGTCGGATCGTCCTCCGGCTCCTCCTCCATCTCGGAGGCATAGACTATGCCGGTCCTTCTCGGACTCGGATATTTCTTGATTATCGCTTTAAGCTCTGAGGATATGATCGCCTTGACCTTGCGGCGGTTTTTCAGCGTATCCTCAAGCTCCGCAATGTCACGCTCAAGCTCCTCAATTTCGGAGGTGCGCTTTAGGATATACTCCTTATTTATATTGCGCAGCTTTATCTCCGCAACATACTCCGCCTGCACCTTGTCGATGCCGAAGCCCATCATCAGGTTCGGGATAACGTCCGACTCAAGCTCCGTATTTCGGATTATGGATATCGCCTTGTCAATGTCAAGCAGTATCTTTGCAAGCCCCTGCAAAAGGTGCAGCTTCTCCTTTTTGCGGCACATCTCGAAGTAGACACGGTTTTTGATGCACTCCGTGCGCCATGCCGTCCACTCGCCGAGAATTTCCCTCACGCCCATGACCTTGGGATTTCCCGCAACGAGGATGTTGAAGTTGCAGGAAAAGCTGTCCATAAGCGGGGTGAGCTTAAAGAGCTTCTGCATGAGCTTTTCGGGGTCGGTGCCTCGCTTGAGATCGACCGCAAGCTTCAGTCCCGAAAGGTCGGTCTCGTCACGCATATCGTTGATCTCACGGATCTTTCCCGCCTTTATAAGCTCTGCGACCTTGTCTACTATCGCCTCGGAGGTCGTGGTGAAGGGTATCTCGTATATCTCGATGATGTTCTCTTTTTGAATATAACGCCAGCGGGAGCGCATTTTGAAGCTTCCTCTGCCGGTCCTGTATATCTCATCCATTGCACTGCGGTCGTACACGATCTCGGCTCCCGTGGAGAAGTCGGGTGCGGGCATCGTCTCAAACAGGTCACAGTCGGGGTCAGATAGATAGTTTATCTCTGTGCGGCAGACCTCCTCAAGATTAAAGCCGCATATCTGGCTCGCCATGCCGACGGCAATGCCCGTATTTGCCGAGACCAAAACGTTCGGAAACGCAGTCGGCAGAAGCCTCGGCTCCTTCATGCTGCCGTCGTAATTGTCCGTAAACTCAACGGTTTCACGGTCGATATCACGGAATATCTCGCCGCAGATAGGTGCAAGCTTCGCTTCCGTATACCTCGACGCCGCAAAAGACATATCCCTTGAGTACACCTTACCGAAGTTGCCCTTTGAGTCCACAAAGGGCGTAAGCAGAGCGCCGTAGCCCTTCGAGAGCCTGACCATCGTCTCGTATATTGCCGCATCACCGTGCGGATTTAAGCGCATAGTCTGTCCGACGATGTTTGCGCTTTTCGTCCTGCCGCCGCTTAAAAGCCCCATCTTGTACATGGTGTACAGAAGCTTTCTGTGGCTCGGCTTGAAGCCGTCGATCTCCGGTATCGCTCTCGAAATTATAACGCTCATTGCGTAGGGCATATAATTTTGCTCAAGCGTTTCGGTTATGGGCTGCTCCATGACCTCGGCTTTCAGTCCGATGACGTTGGGGTTATCGAATTTATTCTTTTGGGTAGGCTGCTTTTTTGCCACTTATCATCACCCTTTCAATGCTTGGTATGCTTTCCGCCGCTGCCCTTTTTGCGCTTCCCGCTCACAAGGTCCCTGCGGCAGTGCGGACAGTGCGTTGCGTTCAGCACTCCCCTGCCGATGCGCTTTCCGCAGTAGGGGCATTTGCAGTAGCCGAAGTACACTACAAGAAACACCGCAAGCGTCGCAAACGAGGCAAGCGTGCAGTACATTGCAAAGGCAGTACCCGTGCTGAGTATGCTCACAACACAGGCCGCTATGCAGATGTAGATGAGCGGCCGCAGCAGCTTTTTGGCAGTCTGTAAATTCATATGTACACCTCTCAGGATATATCGGCCATGTCAAGGTACAGATAGCCGTTTTCCGCAATATGCTCCTTGCGCCCGCTCAGATTGTCGCCGAGCAGCAGCTCAAACATATCGTTCATCACCTCGACGTCCTCCGGCATGACCTTGATGAGCCGACGTGTTTCGGGGTTCATGGTCGTCATCCACATCATGTCGGGGTCGTTTTCACCGAGACCCTTGCTGCGGTTAATGGACGCTTTTGCGCCGCCGAGTGACTCGATTATATCCGCCTTCTCCCTGTCGGAGTAGGCAAAGTAGGTCTTTGAGCCGGACTCTATCTCATAAAGCGGCGACTCGGCGATATAGACGTAGCCCTCCTTAATAAGCGTCGGGACGAGCCTGTATATCATCGTCAGAATGAGCGTTCGTATCTGGAAGCCGTCAACGTCGGCGTCGGTGCAGATTATGACCTTGTTCCAACGCAGGTTGTTTATATCGAAGGCGTTTAAGTCCTTGACGCCCTTCGCCTGCACCTCAACTCCGCAGCCGAGGACACGCAGAAGGTCGGTTATGATGTCGCTTTTGAATATCCTTGCATAATCCGCCTTGAGGCAGTTGAGTATCTTGCCCCTGACGGGCATTATGCCCTGAAAATCGGCATCCCTCGAAAGCTTACAGGCGCCGAGTGCGGAATCGCCCTCGACGATATATATCTCACGCTCTCTGGGGTCTCTGCTGCGGCAGTCCACGAATTTCTGCACACGGTTTGCAATGTCGATGCTGCCGGAGAGCTTCTTCTTCATGCCCTGACGGGCCTTCTCCGCCGCCTCACGGCTGCGCATATTGACAAGCACCTGCTCGGCAATGCGGTCGGCTTCGGGCTTATTCTCAATGAAATAGACCTCAAGACGCTCCTTAAAGAAGTCGGTCATCGCCTCCTGAATGAAGCGGTTCGTTATCGCCTTCTTCGTCTGATTCTCATACGAGGTCTGCGTCGAGAAGCAGTTAGTCACAAGAACGAGGCAATCGGAAACGTCCTGAAAGCTTATCTTGCTCTCGTTCTTCTGATACTTCCCTATTTTCTTAATGTATGCGTCGATCGCATAGACAAAGGCGTTCCTCGTCGCCTTTTCGGGTGCGCCGCCATGCTCAAGCCACGAGGAGTTGTGGTAATACTCGGTGACGCTTACCTTGTTTGAGAAGCAGAACGCCGCCGACAGCTTTACCTT
>OCQZ01000009.1_pt1 | contig 47897 bp, 59 predicted proteins | sample 1538921 | NCBI WGS metagenome assembly OCQZ01 (sample SAMN03418269, study PRJEB22391) | human gut metagenome | biome: human-gut; feature: organic feature; material: feces | host: Homo sapiens | place: Tanzania | collected 2013-01 | reverse complement strand
AATCCCGAGAACGCTTCGAGCGGCGGTGGTTATCCCACGAGCAAGACCGAGAATTGCGTTGTCGCGATCGTGACGCTGCAAGAAGAGATCAAGAGTGAGATCATGGAGATCGCCGACTTTGAGCGGCAGACCTCTCAGATCATCAAGGAGCTTGTTGAGGACCTGAACTTCAAGACCGTCCTCGAGCTTCGGTATCTCAGCTACCTGCGGTGGGAGGAAATTGCCGTCAGAATGAATTATACATTCAGATGGACCCAGGAGCTTCACCGTAGAGCTTTATCCGCATTGCAGGAAGCGGCAAGCACGTTAATTCCGGCGTAAATGCGCTATAATGATTATTTTAGGCTAAAGCGCGTTAATTCCTGGGGTCACATTGTATACTGGTATGGAAGGTTTTGGCGAGCACGGCCATTGTCCTTCCTCCTGAAGAAGAGCGGCTGGAAACAGTCGCTCTTTTCATTTTGCTGCGTTTGGAGGTGGTGAGCGTGGCAGGCAAAATGACTCCGAAGATGCAAAAGTTTGTCGATGAATACCTTGTCGACCTGAATGCGACGCAAGCCGCAATCCGTGCAGGATATAGCAAAAAGACGGCTTACTCGATCGGCGTTTCAAATTTGAAGAAACCCGAAATTCAAGCCGCAATCCAAAAAAGACAAAAGTCGGCGGCTGAAAAGCTCGAGATCACGCGAGAGCGAGTCCTGAAAGAGCTCGCTTCGATCGGCTTCGCGAAGGCTACCGACTTTTTGACGATTCAGGGCGGCCGCGTTCTCATTAAAGACTCTGACGACGTGGCCGCTGATAAGCTGGCAGCTCTCGCCTCTGTCAAGGAGGGTATGTATGGCGTAGAGGTCAAACTCGCTGATAAGGCTCGCGCTCTCGAGATGCTTGGTAAATATCTCGGTCTCTTTGATGGGACGAATCCGGAGGGCGATACGCAGAAGAATAACCTCTTTGAGGCGATCGCCGGCGCTGCAGAGGGGGGAATCGATCTAAATGAAATACCAGAGATTCAGTCCTCGGCAGACGTTGACGCTGACGTGGTGGAAGAGACCTGAGTTTGCAGACTATGACGGCATTCTCTGCGACGGCTCCATTCGATCGGGCAAGACCGTCTCAATGGCGGTCGGCTTTATCCTTTGGAGCATGTACTCTTTCAACAATGAGAGCTTCGCCATTTGCGGCCGCACGATCGAGTCGCTGCGCCGCAATGTGATCGTGCATTTGCCCTCCTGGCTTGAGGGTCTCTTCAAGGTGACCGAGCGGCGCGCCGAGAATAAGCTGATTATCTCGGTCAGCGGTCATAGCAATACCTACTACCTTTTCGGAGGTCGCGACGAATCCAGTTATACGCTTGTTCAGGGCATGACCCTGGCCGGCGTTCTTTTTGACGAGGTCGCGCTTATGCCGCGGTCCTTCGTCGAGCAGGCCCTCGCCCGATGCTCGGTCGCGGGGAGCAAATTCTGGTTCAACTGCAACCCCGAAGGCCCCATGCACTGGTTCTACAAAGAATGGGTGCTTGAGTGCAAGCGCAGGAACGTTCTTCACCTGCATTTCACGATGGCCGACAACCTCAGCCTTTCCGAGAAGATCAAGCAGCGCTACGAGGGCATGTATACAGGCGTTTTCTACGCTCGGTATATCCTTGGAAAGTGGACGAAGGCCGAAGGCCTGGTTTATCCCTTCTTTGACGCGAAAAAGCACATGATCGATGACGATCTCTCGCGCGGCCGTTATTACATTAGCTGCGACTACGGCACACTCAACCCGTGCGTCTTCGGGCTTTGGCGCGTAAAAGGCAATTCGGCCTTCATGGTAAAAGAGTATTACTACGACGGCCGCAAGAAGGGCAAGCAGAAGACCGATGAAGAGTATTATGCCGATCTTGAGGCCTTTGCAGACGGCTACCTGATCGAGCAAGTCGTCATTGACCCTTCGGCCGCCTCCTTCAAGGAAACAATCAGGCGGCACGGCAAATTCAGCGTCAAGAACGCGAAGAACGACGTGCTTGACGGTATTCGCGATACTGGAACAATGCTGCAAGCCGGCTTGCTCCATTTCAATAAGACCTGCGTCAATACGAAAGCCGAGTTCGGCGCGTACGCGTGGGACGAGAAATCTTCGAGCGACGCCGTGATTAAAGAGAACGATCACAGCATGGACCAAATGCGGTATTTTGTCCGCACGATTATGAAACGCGAGGTGAGGGCGTATGGCATTAAATAACCTTTGGGGAAAGCTCGGTGCATTTTCGAGAAATGTGCTTGTGCCTTCCAATGTGATTTATAAGAGCTTCGATGCGGACCCGCTCGTCAGCGATAAAATGTCTCGCGCCATTAGTCGGTGGTACGGCATGTACGTCGATAAGCCTGAGTGGGCCGACGACGAGGTCAAACCTCTCGGCCTTCCGCGAGCGATCGCGAAGGAGTTCGCGCAGGTCGTCTCCTCGGAAATGACGATCACGGCTGACGGCGGTCCTCGCGCCGACTTTATCAACGAGCAGTTGACGCGCTTCCAGTCGAACGTGCAAAACAGCATCGAGCTTTGCATGGCCCTCGGCGGCATGGCCTTCAAGCCGTATGTCTCGGGTGGAAACGTCTTCATCGACAGTACGAGCGCCGCGTCCTTTATCCCTCTCCGCTTTGACGATGGAGATAACTGTGTCTCTGGTGTGTTTAAGAGTCAACCGGTCAAGGTCGACAAGAGCTACTTCGTCAAGCTCGAGTACCATGACTTCGCCAACGGCGTCTATATGATTCGCAATAAGGCGTTTACCTCTGACGAGAACGGTATCACCGGCAGCGAGGTCGAGCTTGGCCGCGTTCCTGAGTGGACCGCCATTCCCAAAGAGGTTCAGATCAAGAATGTGGAAAAGCCGCTCTTCGGCTACTTCACGCCGCCTGTCAGCAACAACATTGATACCGCGTCCAGCCTGGGCGTCTCTATTTATGGCGGCGCGACTGAGGACCTGATTCGTGACGCTGATGAACAGTGGGCGCGCTTCCTTTATGAGTTTGAGAGCGCCGAGCGTAAGATCATCGGCACCCCTGAGGCGATCTCTGGCTCGCTGCCTGGCAGTAAGGCAAATCCCTTGCTCGGCGATCGGCTCTTTATTCAAATGCCGTATGACTCGGACGACTTCTTCAAGGAGTTCTCCCCAGCGCTTCGGCATACCGGCTACTACGAAGGCTTGCAGGCGATCTTACGCCGCATTGAGTTCAATACCGGCCTTGCTTACGGCGATCTCTCCGACCCCGCGACTGTGGAAAAGACTGCGACCGAGGTCATGTCTGCGAAGATTCGCAAGTTTAACACGGTCAAGGCTCTCGAAGATCGCTTCAAAGCTGCGCTCGAAAATGCGGTCTACGGTATCGACGTCTACGCCACTCTCTACGGTCTTGCGCCCCGCGGAGAGTATGAGCTCTATATCGACTTCGACGATAACATTCTCACCGATAAGGACGCTTTGCGTGAACGCGACCGCCAGGACGTTCGCGACGGCCTTATGCAGAAGTGGGAATACCGCGTCAAATGGTACAATGAGACCGAGGAGGTCGCAAAGAGCATGTGCCCTGCGGAGTCCACGGCGGACCCCTTTAGCCTCGGCTGATGCTGACGCCTGAATACCTGGCGGCTACTCCGGACGCTCTTGTCGAGCTTTATGGAAAGATCGAGCAAGACATTCTCGCGAATATGGCTGAACGCATCGCGAAGTACGATTATTACATTCCTGCGGTCCAGCATCAACACCAGCGTCTTCGGGCGATGGGGATGCTTGAGACCGAGATCGAGCAGCAGCTCGCCGCGCTCACGGGAAAGACCCAGGCTGAGCTCAAAAAGCTCATGGCGCAGGCCGTTGATGAGGCGCTTACTTCTGACGCAAAAATCTACGCGGCCGCAGGTATGGGCGACGTTGACCCTCTTGCGGTCGCCGGTGTTCGCGAGGCGCTGCAAAGCGGTCTTCGGCAAACAAGCGGAATCTTCCGCAACCTGACTCGCACGACCGCGAACACGGCTGCAAAACAATTTGAAGACGCTCTTGATCGGGCCTGGCTGCAGGTCACGTCAGGGGCGTTTGACTATAATACCGCAATCAGAAACGCGGTCAAGGACCTCGCGCGGACTGGCGTCCAGTCGATCACCTATCCCTCAAGCCATGTGGACACAATCGAGACGGCTGTTCGCCGTGCAGTCGTCACCGGCGTCAACCAGACCGCTGCAAAATCGCAGCTTGCGCTTATGGACGAGCTTGACATCGATCTTGTGGAAGTAACCGCTCATGCCGGCGCTCGTCCGAGTCATCAAGAGTGGCAAGGGCAAGTTTATTGCCGCAAGGGTTCTCACCCGAGGTACAAAAACTTCGAGGAGGCTACGGGGTACGGCACCGGCGACGGTCTTTGCGGCTGGAACTGCAATCACAGCTTTTTCCCGTATGTTGAGGGCGCGCCTCGAACCTACTCGAAGGCTCAACTTAAGGACTACGCCGCAAAGAATATTTCCTACAACGGTCAGCAGTTGACTGAGTACGAGGCTTTGCAGCAGCAGCGTTATATCGAGCGTGGTATTCGCCGATGGAAACGCGAAGAGGTCGCTATGAAGGCCGCAGGCCAGTCTACCGACGAGGCTCGCGCTAAAGTCCGCGCTTGGCAGGCTCGACAGCGCGATTTTATCAAGCAGACCGGTCTTAAGCGAGACTCCTCTCGTGAACAGATCGGATAGAACGCTCATAGACAAGCCCCAGGCGACCCGTATCGAGTTTTCTGCCTGGGGCCCTGGTGTTTATACTCCTAATATTTGGAAGTCATACGGACGATCGTGGAGCTCCGTATGACTTCCTTTTATATGCGAGCCGTGGTTATGCGGGTTCGACTCCTGCAGCTCGCGCAATATCGGCTACCCGTCAGCCTATGAGGACGGGGCGGCAGGTCATGGCAACGACCTAAAAAGCCTAACCGCAAAGAAAGGACACAGTATGAAAAAGGACGAACTCACCGCTCTGGGCCTGACAGACGAGCAGGCCGACAAAGTGCTTGCCATCAATGGTCGCGACATTGAAAAGCACAAGAAATCCGCCGAAGACGCGAAAGCCGAGACGGCCACCCTGCAGCAGCAGCTCTCCGACCGCGACAAGGACCTCGAGACCCTGAAAGCCGGCGCGGAAGATGCTGAGAAGGTCAAGCAGCAGCTCACCGACCTGCAGACGAAGTACAACGACGAGACCGCCAAGTATCAAAAGCAGATCGCCGATCGCGATTATGCCGACGCCCTCGAGACCGCCTTCAACGACGGCAAGATCGAGTTTACCTCCAAGGGCGCGAAAGCCGCGGCTTGCGCTGACTTCATGGCTACTCGCTGCGAGCTGAAAGACGGCAAGCTCGTCGGCTTTGATGATCGTATCAAGGCCATGCGCGAGAAAGACCCCGATTCCTTCCGCGCTGAAAAGCCCGACCCCAGCTTCGCGAACCCGACCGGAGGCGGCAACCCGACGGTCCTGAGCAGAGCCGCGCAGGCTGCGCGTACTGCGAGCGCGAGATTCGCTCCTGCTTCTACCCCCGCAGAGAACACCAACACTAAATAAGGAGGATTCCATTCATGTCTATTCTGAAAACTGAGATCGGCACCGCGATTCCTAATTTCCTGGATAGCGAAGTCGGTCTCGTCACCAAGACCGCGCAGATTCCTCAGAGCATGGGCCGGACTGATGGCGATCGCAAGACCGTGTTTGCCGGCACCGTGTTCCCCGCGAATACGAGCGCCGCGACCGGCATCGTGTTCCAGGACGTCGACGTCACCGATGGCGACGCAATCGGCTCCATCATGGTTGCCGGCCGCGTAATCAGCGATCGCGTGAACGCCGCAAGCGCCGCGCAGACCGCGCTCAAGAACATCGTCTTTGTCGGTGCGAACGCGACCGTTCGCGGCTATTCTGTCACCTACGAGAAGGACGGCGGCACGGGTGACGTTCCCGTCGATGCAACCATGTACGCTGACGGTGAGATCGTCGCGCTCTCTAAGAGCTATCCGCTGACGAAGAGCTCCAAGTCTCAGATCGGCTGGGCCCTGAGCTCTGGCGGTGACGCCGTTGACACGGTTACGATCGCGGGCGCGGACGTTAAGGTCTACCCCGTCTTCGAGGCCTAATCTAAGTAAGGAGGATATAACACATGCCCGATATTCTGAGAATGCTGTCCCAGGCTGAACAGCTTGACTTCAGCCAGAACTTCCTGATTCCTCGCCCGAACTACATCGGCGACACGATCTTCCCTGATCGTAAGACTCAGAACTTCAAAGCTGAGTACCTGCGCCTTGCGGCCGGTTCTCAGCTTCCCACTATGGCCCTGGTTCACGGCCTCGACACCGAGGCGCACATCGGCTCTCGCCCCGCGCTGGAGCGCGTGACGGTTGAAAAGCTCTTCATCAAGGAGAAGATCAACCAGACCGAATCCCTGCGCCAGGTGCTCGAGAACGGCGCGTTCAATGACAGCGCTCTGATTGACTTCGTTTATGACGACTGGGGTCGTCTGGCCGAAGGCGTTCGCTGCCGTACTGAGGTCGCCAAGATGGAAGTCCTGTCCACCGGCAAGATGACCATCAAGGAGAACGGCCTGAACTTCTCTGTTGACTTCGGCGTGCCGAATGGTAACACCGGCTTCGACATTGACGTCTCCACGCCTGACAAGAACGTTCTCGCGCAGATCGAAGAGATCGTCGAGACCGCCCGCGACAAGGGCTTTACCATTTCCGGTATGGTCCTGTCCGGTTCCGTGCTCTCTAAAATGCTGACTAACGAGGGGATCTCCAAGGCCATCTATGGCGGTGCCGGCGCCGGCGCTATGGTTTCTCGTACGCAGCTCGTCGGCCTGTTCAACGAGCTTTTCGGTATTACCGATATTCGTACGAACGACCTGCGCTACAATGTCGAGGGCAAAGACGGCAAGCTGACGACCCAGCGCTTCTGGGGCAAGAGCAAGGTCTCCTTCCTGGCTTCCTACAACGGCCTGCAGAACTTCGGTGTCGGCCTGTGGGGCGTGACTCCCGAAGAGGAGCAGCTCGGCTCCTGGACCGCGAAGAGCTTCGAGCAGTTTGTCACCCTGACCCAGTGGACCGAGCCTGACCCCACGGCTGTCTGGTCTAAGGCGTCTGGCCTGTTCGTGCCCGTTCTGCCGAACCCCGCAGGCCTGTTCATCGCTACTGCCAAGCTGCAGTAAGGAAGGCGGTGCGGTAAGTGGTCGTTGTCAGCTATGAGTGGTATAAGACCACTTACGGCGGCGAGCTGGACGAAGATACCTTCAACCGGCTCGCATCTCAGGCGTTCCTCTTTGCGGACGCCATGACCGAGTATAGGCTCAGTGCTCGCTGGGCCTGTCTGGCGGAGCCCGTACGCGCAGCGGTTATGTCGGCTGTCTGCGCGTACGCCGATCAGGCAAATATCGAGGAGTCCGGCGGTCCCGTTTCGTCCGAGACGAACGACGGCATCTCGCGAACCTATGTGACGGGCAGCGCCTCGAGCGCCGGCGCGTCAAAGAACGCAGGAACGGCACAGGGCCGATTGAGCAATGCAATTCGGCTCTACCTCGCTCCTACGGGTCTCCTGTTCCGCGGGAGGGGCCGCCGATGAAAGACTTCCTCGCCTGCGCCGAGCTCGTGACGCTCGTTCACCATGTCAAGACCGCCGATTCCGACTCGTATGCCTGCTACCCCATTCAGGGCGTCAGTTGGTATGCGAAGACAGAAACGGCGGTCACGGCTGACGGCGCGAAAGCGGTTAACGTTTATAAGGTCCGAATCCCTGAGGCTGTTCTTCCGTCTTGCTTGCCTGAAAAACTTGACTACCTGGTCAAGGGGGAAATTTCAGGGGTACTCAAGCCGGCAGACCTCAAAGGCTCGACTTATTTTCAGATCACCGCGGTCGCCGACAACCGACGCGGGACTCTTCCGCATGTGGCGGTGAGCGGCGTATGAGTTTCGGAATCAAGATCAAAAGCGTCAACATCACGCCGAGTAAGATTCTCGCAAAGCACGGTCTCGGCAGCGATAACAAGGCGCGAAAATATCTTGCGACTTCGGTCGCGAAATACTGCGACCCGTACGTTCCTATGAGCGCGGGCGCAGGAGCGCATTTGAAGAATCAAAAGCAGATCGCCTCTGACGGCAGCAAAGTTACCTATCCAGGGCCGTACGCCCATTATGTTTATGTCGGCCTCGCTATGGTAGGCCGAGCGCCAAAAAGCTATTCAGGCCGAGCGCTCAACTACCACGGCGCGCCGATGCGAGGTAAAGAATGGGATAAGCGTATGCTTGCGGACCGCGGGGGCGATCTCAAAAGAGACTTCGCCGCTTATGTAGGAGGTAGAGCAAAATGACGATCATTGACGGCGTTCGCGCCTGGCTGAAAACCTATGAGGGACTGGCTGACGGCCGGCTCAGCGTGGATTTTCTGCCCGAGGAGGCGAAAAGCTACTCGGTCGATACCGTGCCGACCACTGAGATCGTCAAGCGCTACCTCGACGGCAGCTCTATTCGACAGTATCTCTTCTGCGTATCGAGCCGCGAGTTTTACAGCGATGACATCGCGCAGAACGTGGACAATCAAGCCTTCTATGAGGGCCTTTCGTCCTGGCTCGAGAGCAAGAGCAAACGTCGACAGTTCCCCGACATCGGTACGGGCCGCACGGTTCGTACAATCGAGATCAGCTCTACCGCATACCCGTTTATCGTTGATGATCACGGTACGGCGCGGTATCAGCTTCAACTCAGACTAACTTATTTCCAGAAAGGAGATCGTACCGCATGAAACTTTCCGAGCTGATGGCGTCTTATACGCCGAACGCCGATTTTGAGGGCTTCGTCACCAACGATGATTTTGTCCTTGCGATCGACTGCTCCGCTAATGGCTCCGCAGAAGTCGCGGATTATGCCGTTGCGCAGCTTGGTGTGACCGGTCTCGACGCAAACCTCAACCCGATCACCCAGGACAAGACCTATATCCGCGCGGGCCAGTCTACCATGAAGACCGGCAACCAGCGCGCCTTTAAGGTCTCTGGCGACCGCTATATCGGCGACGACTTCCAGGACTTCGCGCTCTCTCATGGTATCATGTACGGCACCGGCTCCGCCGTCATTCGCAAGTACGTTTACTTCTGCTTGCTGAACGGCAAGGGCGAGACTGGTCAGGCTTCTATCATCGTCAACTCCGACGGCAGCGGCTCCGCGGGTGAGAGCGCCAGCATCGACATTGACGTCAAGAAGGCCAACGCCGCGCCGAGCGAGTACACCTACTCTGCGTCCACGGGCGGCTAATTTACAAAGGAGGATTTGACAAATGGCAATGTTTCAGTTTTCCGCTCGCCAGGTCGAGCTCAACTTCTGCGATCAGATCAAGTGCACTGTACCGTTGACCGACGAGGTTCAGAAGAAGGTGCAGGACGCTGCGAAGGAACTTCTTCGCGTGTCGCGGGCCGCGAAGGACTCCGACAATAAGGAGAACACGCTCGACGACCTTTGCGATTCTGTGATGGACGCAATCGACGAGATTCTCGGCGAGGGTATGTCCGACCAGATTCTCGGCATGAAGGAAGGCTATACCTTCTGGGACGCTTGCGACGTGTTCAAGTATATCACCGACGAGATCAACACCGCAATGCGCGGCGTGGCCGCGTCCTACGCATCCAAGCCCCCGATCACGCCGGTCAATCGCGCGCAGCGCCGCGCAAAGCATAAGAGACACGGCGCATGAATCTCCTAACGACCCCGCTGCCGTACGCGGTAAAAGTCGGCGGTCGTGAGGTTCCCATCAATACGAGCTTCCGCGTCGGAATGCGGTTTGAGCTTTTGGCTCTTGATGACCAGCTTACACCGAAGAACGTCTTGACAACGTTCTTCGGTGATAACTGGCCGCAGCCGTATGACGAGGCGGTCAAACAAGCTCTTTGGTTTTACTGTCTCGGCAAGCCTCACGAGAAGGAGGAAACCGATAAGCAAAACCTCAAGCCCTCTCGCAGGAGCTACGATTTTGAGATCGACGCCGATGCGCTCTATACCTCATTCCGCGAGGCCTACGGCATTGACCTCTTGCAGGAGGACCTTCACTGGTGGGCCTTTCGCGAGCTGATGCTCGGGCTTCCTGACGATACCCCCTTCAAGCAGCGCGTTTATTACCGCACCGGCAGCACGGAAGGCATGAGCGCCAAGCAGAAAAAGCAGTTTGAGACTCGGCGCGCAAAGTACGCAATTCCCGAGCGCGGCGCAGTCGATCACAAGTTGACTCTCAGCGAGCGCGACGCCGCGATCAAGAGATATGTTGCCGATCGTTTCAAGGAGGTTTATGGAAAAGGAAAAGCCTGAGCGCGTAAAGCTCAAGTGTCCTTTTTGTGGATATGAAATGCCTGTGTACCTCGCGTCCGACGCGAAGTGCGCAGGCGTTTTTGTTCGCTGCAAGGGCCGAAATTGTAAGAAATTATTTGAGATTCGCGTCAAGTAGTTGCCTTAGTTGCCGATGACGCCACTGAAAAGGTGGTGGAAACATGGCAAATGACGGCTCCGTCATTATCGACATTGAGGGCGATTCCAGTAAATTCAAAAGCGCTCTCTCTGGTCTTGGCAGTATTGCCTCTACCGCCCTAAAGGGCGTTACGACTGCGGTTGCGGCTGTTACGACCGCCGTTGCCGGCGTAGCCACCGCCGCCGTGAAGGTCGGCTCCAGCTTTGAGTCCAGTATGTCGCAGGTCGCCGCGACAATGGGCCTCACGGTCGAAGACATTCGCAACGGCTCGGAAGAGTTCGAGCTTCTGTCTCAGGCCGCAAAAGACGCAGGCGCAACGACTGCGTTCAGCGCGTCCGAGGCTGCTGACGCTCTAAACTATCTGGCTCTGGCCGGCTACGACGCCGCGACCTCTGCGGACGTTCTGCCTTCGGTCCTGAACCTGGCCGCCGCAGGTGGTCTTGACCTTGCCTACGCTTCCGACCTTGCGACTGACGCGATGGCCGCGCTCGGTATTGAGGCAAGCAGCGCAAATCTGACCGAGTTCGGCGACAAGATGGCGAAAACTGCCAGTAAGGCGAATACCAGCGTCGGCCAGCTCGGCGAGGCGATTCTTACTGTTGGCGGCACGGCGAAGAGCCTGGCCGGCGGCACAACTGAGCTGAACGCAGCGCTCGGCGTCCTCGCAAACCGAGGCATTAAGGGCGCTGAGGGCGGCACGGCTTTACGAAATGTTATTCTCGCTTTGTCCGCGCCTACGGATAAAGCCGCAGATGCTATGTCGGCCCTGGGTCTGGAAGTCTATGACGCAGCCGGCAATATGCGTCCGCTCAATGAGGTCTTCCGCGATCTTGACTCCGCGCTGTCGGGCATGACCGAGGGCGAAAAGACAAAGGTTCTCAACGAGATTTTTAACAAAGTCGACTTGAAATCTGCGCAGGCTCTTCTCGCCGGCTGCGGCGAAGAGTTCGATAACCTGGCCGCTGCAATCGACGATAGCGCGGGCGCCATGCAGAACATGGCCGACACGCAGCTCGACAACCTGCAAGGCGATATTACGATTATGAAGTCGGCCCTCGAGGGGCTCGGCATCGGCGTATATGAAAACCTGCAGGCTCCACTCCGTGATACGGTCCAGTTCGCAACCGAGCTTGTCGGGCAGCTCTCCGAGGCGCTTAACGAGAATGGCCTGGAAGGCCTTGTCTCGGCCGCGGGCGACGTGCTCTCTGAGGTTCTCCTCAAGATCACAAGCGAGCTTCCGAAGTTTATTGACATCGGCGTCAAGGTCATTAAGAGCTTGATCTCCGGCCTGCTCAAGAACAAGAAGACGCTCGTTGACAGCGCAATCGAGATCGGCAAGGTCTTACTCAACGGCCTCGGCTCCATTCTCGGGGATCTGGCGCTTGCGGCTCTTGAGATTATCACGACTCTCGCGGACAGTCTCGCGAAAGAGGCGCCTACTCTGATTCCTGCCGCGGTTGAGGCAGTTCTGCAGTTTGTTGAAGGCCTTCTCAGCACAGAGAATATCAGCGCTCTTATCGACGCCGCGCTCGCGCTGCTGACTGGTCTCGTCGAAGGCCTGATTGCGGCGGTGCCGGTTATCATTGAGGCTGCGCCCGTCATTATTGAGAATCTCGTTACCGCGATTCTTGATAACCTGCCGCAGATCATTGAGTGCGCGATTACGCTCTTAAACGCTCTCACGCAGGGCTTGCTCGACAATTTGCCGCTCCTGGTCGATGCTGCGATCGAGCTGACCCTCGCGATCGCCGAAGGTTTGATCGAGGCGCTGCCCGACCTTATCGACGCCGCGCTTGATCTCGTGGATGCTCTGGTCGATACGATTTTTGAAACCGACTGGCTTGCACTCGGCGCGAAGATTCTCGAGTCGCTCGTCAAGGGTATTCTCTCCTTGATTGGCTCGCTCTTTGAGGCCGCGGGCAAGATCGTCTCGACTATCTGGGATAAGATCACAAATACAGAGTGGTTCCAGAAGGGCGCCGAAGTCCTCACAAAGATCATCAATGGCATCAAGAGCATTTTTACAGCCCTCGGCCAGACGGCAAGCGATCTCGTCAAAAAGATCACCGACAAGATCACAAATACCGAGTGGTTTAAGAAGGGCTCGGAAATCCTCACGAAGATCATTGAGGGCATCAAAAGCCTGTTTTCTAACTTGGGGCAGGCTGCGAGCGATCTCGTCAGTCAGGTTTGGGACACGATCACAAATACCAACTGGCTTGACCTCGGCCGCAATATCATCGAGGGTATCGCCAACGGCGTCTCGAACGCGGTCGGCACGCTCGTTCAGGCCGCGAAGAACGTCGCGAACAGCGCGCTCAACGCGATCAAGTCTGCGCTCGGCATCGCCTCTCCATCTAAGGTATTCGCCAAGGAAGTCGGCCGTTGGATTCCTCCTGGAATCGGCAAGGGCGTCGACCAGGCCATGCCTGAGCTAACCGACGATATGCGCGCCCAGCTTCAAGACCTGATCGATGACGCGAATATTTCTGTCGCGGCCGAAGTCGGTGGGCTCAGCAGTAAGCTCGCGCTCACGGCAAACTCCGGTTCTGGCGGCGGTAACCACTCGCAGACTATTACCAACGACAATGGAATCATTGTCTACGTGACCTATAACGGCGACGGCTCCGAAGAAGACGCGCGCCGCGTAGGTAAGCAGATCGGCGCTGAAACAGCGCGCGAAATCCGAAGAAGGGGGCTTGCACCGACATGACCGGCGATAGCTTTAGCTTCGGCAGATATAACAGCGTAGACGACTGGGGCCTGATGGTGATTGCTTACGACTACTTGCTTCCTCCAAAACGAGCTCGTAAGATCACCATTCCTGGCCGCTCTGGCTCTTATGACTTCGGCGCGAAAAACTGGGAAGAGCGCACCTTGCGCATGACCTGCACGTTGACACGTCAAGTCACAAAAGCTGAGTTCCGCGAGATCATCTACGCCCTCAGCAAGAAGGCTCGGCTCCGTCTCTGGAACGAGCCTGATAAGTATTATATCGCCGAGCTCTATGACCCCGCAGAGGTTCAGGACTACTACCTCGAAACGGGCCGCGAATTCGAGCTTAACTTCATCGCCGAGCCGTTCGCGTACGGCCCGACGATCACCACGCCGCTTGAGAACGGACGCAACAAGATCGCGTATCAAGGCACGGCGGAAACGCCGTGCATGATCGTCCTGCGCAACGTCTCCTCGAGCAACGTCCAAAATATTACGATCACTGCAACGAAAAGGAGTGACTAAGCTATGTATGCTTGCGACTACCTTGAGACCGGTTTTCTGAACGTCCTGCGCGGCGTCACCTTCGCCGCCCCGACAAAAGTCTACCTGGCCTTGTTCCTCAATGACCCTGGCGATTCTGGCGCGGCTGGCACTGAAATCAGCTACGCGGGCTATGCTCGCATGGAGATCGCCTTCTCCGAGCCTGCGGCCTCGAACGGCGGCATCGGTATTCAGAATCTTTCTGACATTACCTTCGCGGCGCCGGCCGACCCCGCGGGCACCGTGACGCACATTGCGATCATGGACTCCCTTGTCGGCGGCAATATGCTCGCCCGCAGCGAGCTGACTGAAAGCCTGGTTATCGGCGCAAATGAGCCGCCTGTCTTCCTGGCCGGCGACGTGCTCTTCTACCTGACCGGCAACATGTCGAACGCCTTCAAGACAAAGCTCCTGAACCTCTTCCGCGGTACATCTATCGTCGGCATTTCTCCGCATTTCTCCCTCTGGAACGGCTCTCCCGAGGAGACCGGCTCCGAGCTTGCCGGCGATAACTACGCCCGCGTCGCGCTGACATTCTCCGCACCAAGTGAGCAGGCGAGCGGTCAGATGCTCGTGCAGAACTCTCTCGCCGTGTCCTTCAACCGTCCTTCGACCCCGTGGGGCGTCTGGACCTATTCGGCGATCTACTCTGCGGCAACGGGCGGCGAGCCTGTGTACTTGCAGGAACTTACCGAGGCGATCACGATCAAGAAGGGCTATATGCCGACGATTGACGTCGGGGCGTTGAAGGTGGGATTGAACTAATATGTTTAGCTTTGACCGCTTCAATTTATCCAGGTTTTCGCTGGGAAGTCAGGACAACACAATTCACATTGAGCTGCTTCTCGCTGAAAACCTGGAATCTGTTGCCGGCGTAGCTATTCCGGTCGAGACGACCGCCTTCTTTAACGACATTCTCCGTGGTACTGCACGCGGCGCGATCGGCATTGCTTCGACCTTTGAGTCGTACGCAGCAATGAACAGCGCCGCGCTTATGCAGGCGAATATCATCGTGAAGGGCTTACTGGGGGACACCTTGCAGGCCATGTCTGACGGCGCGCAGAACTCCATGATCGTCAACGCGCTTGCTGATAACCTCGGGGCGAGCTCATACGCGAGCGCTGATATTCTCTGGCATGAGGCCTATGCCGATGCTCTTACCTCGCTTGCAAGCGTGGTCAAGGATATTTTGATCGACCCGTTGCTCTATGAAGTGCTCGGCTCGGTCTCTGGCGCGGGCACGCAGTCCACGGAGCAGGTCTCCGTCACTGTCACGATTCCGCCTGGCGGCGAACTGCGTATTGACAGCGACACATTCCGAGTCCTGCTGAATGGCGAGAACGTTCTCGATAAGCAGTCTGGCGACTGGCTCATGCTCTCGCGCGATCTTCTCTACCTTGACATTGAGAGCGCGATCGGCAATGGCTTGTCCGGTAACCTGATTTATACAGAGAGGTACTTGTGATATGCTTGAGATTTTCGATAAAAGCCGCAAGCGTATCGCGATCGCCGAGAACGCGAGCGGTGTAGAGGAAGAGCGCAAGATCAATAGCCTTTGGTATCTCACTTTTTCGCTTCCGTACAACGACGCGAAGAATGAGTATTGCCAGCCCTTCAACTATGTCCGCTACAACGACGGCGAGCTTTATCGCATTATGCCGGTTGACGCGGAGATCACCGAGACCGGTCTTTTGACCTATCAATGCGAGCATGTCCTCGCAACCTTGATCGACAACGTGCTCTTCGGGTACCACGTCGTAGGCAACCGAGGAACCTACACGGCTGACTGTATTCGCTACGTGCTGAATCGGCAGCGCGTGCAAAACTGGGTGCTTTATGAGTGTGACTTCGCACGGCAATTTGAATACGGCTGGACGCAAGAGACCTTGCTCTCGGCCCTGTTCTCGATTGCAACGCCGCTCGCCGACTACATGTGGGTAACTGATACCAGCGTCTACCCATGGCGTCTCTCCCTCAAGTCGATCGGTCTCGGGCAAAAACCGCAGCTCTATGTGCGCTCGGGCTGGAACATGCTCTCGTATGGTTCCGGCAGCGACCCGCAGCAGATTTGTACCAGGCTTTACCCCCTGGGCTACGGCGAAGGCGTCAACCAACTCACGATCAAGAGCGTCAACAATGGTCTCGAGTATATTCAGAGTCCGCAGGAGTATATCGACAAGTACGGTCTTATTGAACGAATCTGGATTGACCGCCGTTATGAGGACCCCGCAAGCCTTCTCTCCGCGGCGCAAGTCATGTTAAACGAATTGCAGGACCCTTTACAGCAATTTGAGATCAGCTTCGCCGAGCTTGACGAATCCGACTACAATGTCGCGCAGATCGGCAAGCGCGTTCGTATTTTACAGACCGAGCTCGGTACGCAGGTCGATACCTATGTTACCGAGCTCACCTATAAATACGACGACGTGCCGAGCAGCAAGATCATCGTCGCGAATAAGAGTACCGATATTGCGTCCAGCGTCGCCGATATGGCCGACCGGCAGCGAATCGAGCAGGCGTACGCCCAGGGCGCAACGCAGCTCTACTCGCAGTCGCTTCAAGCCAACTGCGACTCGCAGAACGGCGCGGTCATGGACTTCTACCTTCCCGAGGATATGCGAATCGTCAACAAGATCGTTGCGAAAGTCCGAGTCGGCAGCTTCCGCGCTTACTCCAAGGCGACGAAGGCCGCCGAGTCTAAGGTTGTTTCCTCGACAACCGCTTCGCAAAAGACCTACTCGAGTACCTCAGGTGGCGGCTCTACCTCGACCACCTCTTCGGGCGGCGGTCAAACCTCGGGTTCGACTGCGCTTGAGTCCTCGAACGTCTTGCCGAGCCAGACAAGCGGCCAGGCCGTGCACAACCACGGTCTTTCTCGCGGCGTACGACTCGCGACGACCAGCGACGGCAAGACCATTGACGGCTATGAGACCTTTGTGTGGTCCGGCGCGCACGTTCACCCTGCGCATACGCACACAATCAGCTCTCACTCGCACAGCGTCAGTATTCCAAGCCATTCCCACAATGTCACGATTCCTGGGCACAGCCATAATATCACGATTCCCGCGCATGAGCACGACATCACACCTGGTATCTACTTCTATGGCAGCCCGAAACAGTTCGACCTCTATGTCAACGGCAAAAAGAAGGCAACGATCGTCTCGACTGACACTGAGCTCGACCTGACGCAATACCTCGTGGACACCAGCTCTAAGCTGATTCCGCGCGGCTCCTGGCTCTCGATCGAGGTTCGGCCGAATGATCTTGCCTACGTCAGTATTGACATGTTCGTCCAGGGCTTCGTGCAGTCCAGGGGCGACGCAACAGTTTAACTCTCAGGAGGTAAAACACTTTGGAGACTATGTATAAGGGCATTCCCTTCTCCCCGCAGGTCGCTCTCGCCGATGGCATCGGCGCCGGCGATACCACAATTCCCGTCACCGATATTTCCGCCTTCCCCGACGCCCCGAACCTCGCAACGATCGGCACGGACGAAGACGGCGAGACGATTCTCTACACCGCAAAGACGACGGACTCTCTTTCTGGTTGTACGCGCGGCGTAGAGGGTACGGCGAAGGCTTGGCCTTCTGGTACCACGATCGCCCGCAACTTCACCAACAAGGACTTCGACGCCTTGCAGAAGAATATCCAGGAGACAAAGACGCAGGCTGACACGGGCGTCAGCGACGCGGCCGCCGCGAAGAGCGCGGCTGCTACTGCGCAGAGCACCGCTAATGCGGCCAGTACGGCCGCTTCGGGCGCGCAGAGTACGGCCAACGCTGCCGGTACCGCTGCAAGCAACGCACAGACTGCCGCAGACAATGCGCAATCTGCCGCCGATGATGCGCAGTCTGCCGCCGATGATGCGCAGAGCGCAGTTGATGAACACATCGCGAACAAGCAGAATCCGCACGGCGTGACTGCGGCTCAGGTAGGCGCTGCAGCTACGTCCCACAAGCACGGCAACCTGACGAGCGACGGCAAGCTCGGCTCGACCGCAAACCTCCCTGTCTTCACCGGCACGAGCGGCCTTGCGCAGGCTGAGACCGTACTCTCGGCGGCTGCCAAGCTGGGCCGCGGCTATGGCACTTGCTCGACCGCCGCCGCGACAAAGGCAAAAGTTGTAGCGCTCTCGGGCTTTGCGCTTGTCACCGGCGCGATCGTAGGCGTGAAGTTCTCCTACGACAACACCGCGACCGCGCCCACGCTGAACGTCAACAGCACCGGTGCGAAGTCGATCTACTACAAAGGCGAGGCGGTCGCGGCCGGACTTCTCAAGGCCGGCTACGTCTATCTCTTCCAGTACAACGGCACGCAGTATGAGCTCCTAAATCCGGTCGCGCAGAGCGGCGGCGGCTTCTATCCCGCAATCGTTGTGGCTGCCCCCACAGGCTCCACGGTGACCGCCACGGACGGTGAGACCTCTCTCGTGGGAACAGAGGTAAGCGGAAAATGGACCTTCCAGATTCCGTCCTATGGTGTGTGGAATATTACCGCCACGCTGAACGGCCAGACAGCAACCACGAGCGTCTCCGTCACGGAGGTCAAGCAGTACACCGTCACGCTGACCTACTTCGCCGCAACGATCGCGGTCACGTACCCCTCGGGCTCGACCTGTACTTGCTCGAATGGCACGACCACGCTCACCGCGCCGAATACAACCGGCAGCTATACGTTTACCGTCCCGAGCGCCGGCACCTGGACTGTCAAGAGCACGAACGGCACAGACACCGCTCAGCAGGCCGTCTCGATCACGACCAACGGCCAGAGCGCGAGCGTGACCCTGTCCTATAAGCCGACGGCGAGCACGAGCGCCAAGCCTGGCGTCAACTATACGACCGGCATTTCGAGCCTGACCGCTGAGAAGATGAGTCTCTATGCTGAGGCGATCTCTCGGAACAGCGCGATCACGAACACGACAAGCACAGTCTATATCGACGACGGCGCGAGCCACTACAAGATCAGCGTCGGCGACTCGATCAATATCGCGATCAATGGTACCTCGTACGCCTTTAAGATCATGGGCTTCAACCATGATACCCTGACGACCTCCACCGCGTACGGTTCCGCGACTGCGACCGGCAAGGCCGGTATGACCTTGCAGATGGCTGACTGCTTGGCAGGTAAGGCGCAAATGAATAGCTCTAACACGAATAGCGGCGGTTGGGAAAACTGCGCTATGCGTAAGAGCAACATGGCGACCTATCTCAGTCAGCTCACGAGCGCCTGGCAGAGTGTCGTTAAGCAGGTCAATAAGCTCTCCTCGGCCGGCAGCCAGAGTACAACGATCAAGACGACCGCCGATAAGCTCTTTCTCCTGTCTGAGGTCGAGATTTTCGGCTCTACCTCTTACTCGGTTTCTGGCGAAGGCACGCAATATGCGTACTACAAAGCCGGCAACAGCAAAGTTAAGAATGTAAGCGGGTCTGCGTACGGCTGGTGGGAGCGTTCTCCTTTTGCGAGCAGCTCTACCTTCTTCTGTCTTGTCAACAGCTACGGCAACGCCGCCAGCGCCAACGCCAGCAGCTCGCTTGGCGTGGCCTTCGGCTTCTGTGTTTAATCTGTAATCTACAAATATCTGCGGCCCGTAAGGGCCGCGGAAAGGAAAATGCTTATGTCAGTCTACAAATCCAAACGCGGCGCCAGCTCTGCGCAGTTCGTTGAGACCGCGAGAAAGCTGCAAGTCCATACTCTCGAGCAATGTCTCAAGGTCCCGAAGAGGTACACCTTCTACCTGACGCAGAAGATCATGGACCATGCAAGCGCCGTCTACGATGAAGTCACGATGGCGAACAGCATTTTCCCGATCAACCAACATGAGGCCCAGCTCCGGCGAGATCACTTGATCGCGGCAAACGCCAAACTTCAAGCACTCGACCGGCAACTGGGCCTTCTTGCGGGCGTCCTCTGGAAGAACCCCGAAAACTTCAAAGGCTTTGACAGCGCCTTCACCGTTTGGGGCGAGCTTATCATCGAGGAGGCCAAACTCATTTCTGGTATCAGGCGCTCAGATCGCGTCCGATATAAAAATCTTCCTGAATAACTGGGTCAAGTCCTGCATTGTTGCCCTGTCTGCGAACAACTGGTGGGAGCGTTCTCCTAATGCGAGCAACTCTACCAACTTCTGTAATGTCAACAGCAACGGCAACGCCAACAACAACAACGCCAGCAACTCGAATGGCGTGGCCTTCGGATTCCGTTTATTTCCTGGTGAGACCGAGTAACTCTCTTTAGAGCGAAAGCAGGACCGATACGGAAGGAGGACTTGCTTCCCTGGCCGTCGGGTCAAAAACACTCCGTCGATGCGGCCGTCTGGACGCTGCTTGCATGGCTCGGGAGCGCGCGGGTACCGAGTTTCATGGACGGCGCCGCTATGCAGTTACAGCACACGCGCTTAGTTACACCACTGTACGAAGGAGACAATTTTATCTATGACAAGTGAAGAGCGGCACGAACTCAGGTACCAACGCCGCTGTCAGAGAAGGCAGGCCAAAAGGCTCGCGCGCAGCATCGCTTGCGGCAGCTTTGAGGAGGCCTTTTCTTTTAGCAATCTATTTCAGGCAGGACAAACCTGCTGCAAAAATGTCAACTGGAAATGCTCGACGCAGCGCTACCGAATGAACATCATCTCGAACACCGCAAAGACCCATGCGCAGTTGATGGCTGGAACGTATAAGAGCCGAGGCTTCTACGAGTTTGACATTTACGATCGCGGAAAATGGCGCCATATCCGCAGCGTCCATATCACAGAGCGCGCCGTTCAGAGAAATCTCTGCGACCAGGTTATCACGAAGGTTTTTCAGCCCGCGTTTATTTACGACAACGCCGCAAGCATTAAGGGCAAGGGTATTGACTTCGCGATGGACCGTCTCAACTGCCACTTGCAGCGGCATTTCCGCAAGCATGGCCTCAAAGGCGGTATTCTCGTCTTTGACTTTAAGGACTACTTCGGCTCGGCTCAGCACTGGACCGTCAAGAACGAGCTTGCCCGTCGTGTTCACGACCCGAAGACCAGAAAGCTCGCGAATGACTTCCTCGAGAACTTCGGCCCCGTCGGGTACGGTCTCGGCAGTCAAATCTCGCAAAATGCGGCCCTCATGCTTCCGAACAAGCTCGACCACATTATCAAAGAAGAGCTTCAAATCAAGGGCTACGGCCGCTATATGGACGACGGCTATTTGATTCACGAGGATATTCACTATTTGGAGTATTGCCTCGAGAGAATCAAAGAGGTCTGCGCCGAGCTGGGTATCACGCTCAACCTGCGCAAGACCAAAATCCGCCCGATCACACGCGGCATTGTATTCCTCAAAACGAAGTTCATCTTGACGGAGACCGGCCGAGTCCTTCGCAAAATGAGCCGCGCGTCCATGCGCGCGATGAAGAGAAAGCTCTTTAAGTTCCGCAAGTGGTACGAGGCCGGCGAGTTCTCGCTCGAGGATATTCGCACCGCCTATGACAGCTTCAAGGGACACATGCGACGAGGCGACAGCTTCAAGGCCGTCGCGCGTATCGATCTATTTTTCAAGCATCTTTTCGGGTTCCACCCGAACGATAAAACGAAATGGAGGGCACCGAATGTATCGAATCGTAAAAGATGGGACTGTTCTGGGGCTTACCGAGCAACCGAACTTTGTCGAGCCTCTCGATAACGGCTCATGGGGACTCTGTGATGAGCCCAGGGCGCGCGCGATCGCTTGGGAAGGCAAAGTATATGGCCTCACGGGAAAGTCCGATACGGACGACCTGGAGCTCATTACGCTCGCCTATGTTGACGGCGGCGCGCTTACAGCTGCAGCAGAGGCGACGCAGGCCGAGCGCCAGCTCCAAACGGAGAGCGCAATCGCAGAACTGTCTATTTTAATTGCCACGATGGGAGGTACGTCTGATGTTTAACGAGAACAGCGGTTTGGCCAAAACTTGGGCCAACCTTGTGAAGCAGGGGCATTATACCCTGGCACAAGTTCCGAATCTGTCCAACCTCAGAGAGGTTGTTCAGAAAATTTTGGAAGGAGGTGAAGCAGAATGACCTTTACGAAGAACAGCGGTCTGGTAAAGACCTGGGTGAGCCTGGTTCTGTGCGGCGTGTTCACCCTGGAGCAGGTTCCTAACCTGTTCAACCTTCGCGCCGTCGTGGCGGAAATCGTCAACAGCGTGATGTAAGGAGGGAGTCGTCCATGTTGAGCGAGATCATTGTCGGGCTCCTGGCTCTGGCCGGCACCTTGGGCGGCTCGTGGCTTGCTAACCGCAAGTCGACCGCGCTGATCGCTTACCGGCTGGAGCAGTTGGAGAAAAAGGTAGACAAGCACAACAGCGTGGTGGAACGCACCTTTCGACTTGAAAAGGACCTTGCGGTCCTGGATGAGAAAATTGAAGTTGCGAATCACCGCATCGCGGACCTCGAAAAAGTAGGTGCGTGACAGATGAGAATCCAGAAAAGGAGGTTTTAAGTATGGATACCATCAAGAAGAGACTCGGCAATCTGCTGAGCGTCAAGTCGATCGTTACCCTGGTACTTACCGGCGTGTTCGCCTATATGGCGGTCATCGGAAAGATCAGCCAGGACTTCATGACGATCTACGCAGTCATTATCGCGTTTTACTTCGGTACCCAGTCCCAGAAGACGCAAGACGCGATTGACGGCACCGGCAAGGGGGTCTAAGCTATGACGCCTGTTCAGCGTGTACTTACCACCGCCCGGTCTGAGATCGGGTACCTCGAGAAGGCAACGAACGCTCAGCTTGAGGACAAGACCGCGAACGCCGGTTACAACAACTGGAACAAGTTCGCGGCCTTCCTGGACGATCTCGAGGTCGTCTACAACGGCAAGAAGAACGGCTACGCATGGTGCGACTGCTTCGTAGACTACTGCTTTATTTACACCTTCGGCCTTGAGCTCGGTATGGCTATGACCTTCCAGCCGAAGAAGGGCGCAGGCGCGGGGTGTACTTACAGCATGGGCTACTACAAGAAGGCCGGCCGCTTCTTCAAGGACCCACAGCCTGGCGACCAGATTTTCTTCACGAACGACGGCGGCGCAAGCTCGTACCACACCGGTCTCGTGGAGAAGGTCGAAGGAGGCAGGGTCTACACGATCGAGGGCAACACCTCAAGCGCGCCTGGCGTCGTCCCGAACGGCGGCGCGGTGCGTGACAAGAGTTATTCGCTCGGCTATAACCAGATCGCGGGCTACGGCCGGCCTGATTGGAGCCTTGCGGGAGAGGAGACTGAGGAAATGACGCAAGATCAATTCAACGATATGTTCAAGGTCGCTATGGCGGCTTACCGCGCCGAGCTGCAGGACAACGACTGCGGCAGTTACAGCGCCGAGGGCCGTCAATTTATGATCGACAAGGGCCTCATGGTTGGCGGTAACCCGCTGCCGAACGGCGAGCCGAACTACATGTGGCAGGACTTCCTGACCCGCGAGCAGTTCGCGACCGTGCTCTTCCGGTACGCGAAGGCCCTGGGCATTGCCTGATGGGACGCCATGAGAAAAAGCCCTCAAAGAAGAAGGTCAAGATCGAATGGAGCAAGCTCGTATGCCTGTTGACGATTCTCGCCGGTCTCTTGATCGTGCAGGAGTGCCTCTTCCTCATGTACCTCTGCGTCAAGGGGGGCTACACCGCCACGGCTGCCTGGCTTACCGCTGCGACCGGCGTAGGCGAGGCGGTTATCATTGCCGGCGCGAACGGGTATCTCGGGCTTGCCAAGTCCGATCACAAACGCGGCGGTATCACGTTCGAGGCCGCCAAAGCAAAAGACTTCACCGAGGACGAGGATAAAAACAGCCCTCCGATCTAACTGAAAAGCCCTCCTGCGGATTCGTCCGCGGGAGGGCTCTTTTTCTTTTATATTTTGCGGCCGTTGTACGCCAACTTTCCGACGAACTCGCCGGTGGGCGCGTAGACCTCGCAAGCGAGCCAGTCTGACGCGGCGAGATCATTATTCAGCGCGAAGACTCGGGCTGCCTGGGACGGTTCTGCGACCTCATGCAAGCGCTCTTCGCAGGCACGGCCTGCGTCCATATACCGGACAAGAAGATCATATTTCATCGTTGCCGGTCTCCTTCGCTACCAGGTCCAGGATAAACCGGTTGACGCTCTTGCCGACACTCGCCGCAGCTTTTTGAATATAGTCCTTCTGGCCCTTTTTCACCTTCAGCTCAATGCGCTCGTAGGTCTTGCGGTTGTAGCGTTCCGTCGCTTCTCGCTGGGCGTCCGAGTAGGCCATGCGTCCACCGTCCTTTCCTTTTTACTATTATTAGTATAAAGGACGAGCGGCAAACCACATATAATGTCGACCGTATAAAGTTGAGGGCCCCCTCTCTCACAATATCAATTTTACCGCGTTTAGTAAGCGTTGTAAATCGGCAGAACTCAACAGGTTTTTACTGAAAACGCTGAGCAGTTCGTCGGCATACGAAACCTACTAAACGCGGTAAAATTATAAATGTCAAGAGGAAAGGAGCTTGACAAAAAGAAAGAGCCTGCAGCTGATACCTGCAAGCTCTAAGAAAGGAGGTGCGTGAAATGCCTGACGGCTACACCCCTTACGGTTACCTCGGCAAGGTCGACGATAGACTGATCGAGGTTGTCTCTGAGGAAGAGCTCTACGAGCTTCTCGAAGACGAATAACCGCTAATCACCCGCGAGCCTGGCCGGTCGCAAGACCGGCTGGGCTTCAAGGTGCCTTTCATTATATATCGTTCCACGTGATTTGTAAATGCTTAATTTTTGAAGGAGGTACACCCCTATGACGTTCTGGCATGTTGTTACCAAGTTCTTTGACTCTGGCAAGATAAAAGTCAATCTCGCGCCGATCGAGGCCGATCGCAAGCCTGAGAATCACATGAGCGAAAATAAGACTTGCGACGAGTACCACGACTACTTCGATACTTACGAAGAGGCGGCTGCGTATGCGGCAGACGCCCGCAAAGCCTAATCAGCGTAGCCCGTCAGAAGTGCTTAGCGAAATCGGTAAAACCTCGAGCAGTTCGTCAGCATACGAAACTTACTAAACACGGTAAAATTAAAAATGTCAAGAGGATAAAACAGAATGCGGACAGCGCCGCCCAGCTCACGAGCTTCAAGCGGTAAGCGCGCTGCGAAAGGTAACCTCTTGACGCGATTAGTATGGAGGTCTTCAAAATGATGAACTGGGAAATCGAGCTTACGAGAAACAATGTGACGCCGGCTAAATTCTTCGCCGAAATCCGTTTCGCTTGTAAAAAGAAGGGTATTGACTTTGGTCTTGACCTTGAGCAGTTTGTGAATCCGGTCCAGCAATACAATTCTCGCTACACCGTTATTGACGGCAAGAAGATTTGCTACTTTGACAATTATCGCTACGAAGAATCTGCGGAGAACGCTCCCGCGCAAGCTGAGATTTGTCGTGACTTGCCCTATGATTGCCAGACCTTTGTCCGCAACTTTGATGGCGATTGCTACAACGAGATTTGCGAGTTCACATTTGACGACGAAAAGACCGGTCACGGTTACTATTATCAGATGCAAAAAAGTGGGGTGAGTGCATGAGAGTTTACATTGTTCAGGTCATGCCCGAGGCAAGTCTCGGGCGTGTCAGTCAAGAGGGCTATACCTCTTTGGAAAAGGCCCAGGCCTTCATCGGGAGCCGTTCGGACAAGCCTACCCAGATAACGCCCTGGCATTATCGCAGCACGGACGGAAACTTCACGGACTATTTGATCTATGAGGTCTGCGTGATCTAAGCAAAAAGCAAGCGTTTCTGCAAATAAGTCAACAAATAAGCCAACTCACTTGCAGAAACGCGGCTTTTTTGCAAATGACTTTAGTTATTTATAGCAAGAAAGTGAGATTTACTATGACTCCATTCACGATCTTTCATAACGTCAAAACCGGCGCGTATGCTGCGGTTTACGACTTCGCACTCCCGACTATGACCGGCATCGGCCGCAAAGAGGAATGGCTGCCGGTCTACCACGGCCAGGCGAGCGGCCTGCTCGATAAGGCCAGGCAGCGCGAGGCGTTTGTCAAGACCCAGGAGCTTCGCGGCTAATACCTGTCGAAACCGCTTAATAATTTCAGTAAAACCCCGAGCGCTTTGTCAGCATACGAAACTTACTAAACACGATAAAATCATAATTGTTCCAAGGAACACAACAAAATCAAACTTTTCAGGAGGATATAAAAATGAAGGACATGACTACCGTGCTGAACAAGAAGATCGTCAACAAGGAGACCAACGAGGTTCGTCTGGTCGTCAAGATCGACGAAGAGAATCGCAAAATCTTCTCCGTTCCCGTGAGCGAGCCCACCGCTGAGCCCACCTGCATGGCTGCTGCTTCCTACGATCGCCGCTGGCGCCTCTGCGAAGAGCCTGCCGCCGAAGAGCAGGTCACCGAGACCACCGCCGAGCCCCAGACCGAGGAACCGAAGACTGAGGCCCCTGCCACGGAGGACAAGTCTGAGCCGATGAAGATGAGTGAGACGATCACCGCCCTCGAGACGATCTTCGACAAGCTCAATGCGATCTATTTCGAGGGCAAGCTGCCCCGTCCGGTCATCACCGTTCAGACCACGCCGAAAGCGTACGGCCATTGCTCCACCAAGAAGATCTGGAAATCCGAGAACGAGGGCATGTATGAGATCAACCTCGGCGCCGAGTTCATCAACCGCCCGAAGGAATCCACCTGCGCGACCCTGCTGCATGAGATGGTCCACCTCTTCTGCACCGAAAACGAGATCGCCGATACCTGCCAGAATGGCCGCTACCACAACAAGACCTTCAAGGCCGAGTGCGAGAGCCGCGACCTGATCGTCGAGTATGACCGCGCTAACGGTTACGCGCATACCTCTCCGACCGACGCCTTCAAGGCTAAGCTCGCCGAGGCTGGCGTTGACCTGAGCGTCCGCTTTGCCCGCGTCATGCCGAAGGCTAAGGCCAAGGCCGAGCGCGAGAAGGCTCACCGCTACGTCTGCCCCATCTGCGGTCAGGAGGTTCGCACCACTTCCGAGCTCAGCTTGATTTGCGGACATTGCAACGTCAATATGGACCGCCTGGACTAACCCAGGCGTGTCCAAAATCTGGGAGTATAAACACCAGGGCCCTGGGCGTAGAACGCGATACGACTCGCCCGGGAGCTCCGTAGGATAGTTTAAGGAGGAATGATCGCGTATTATGACAATCGGAGATCGTGTGCGGGTCTTACCGCACGCCAGCTATAATGCGCGTTTTACTGGCTGCGTTGGCGTGGTGGTTTATAGCACAGGGCTTTGCGCTGATAGAGTGGGAGTAAAGCTCGACGGCACAAATAACCCGCGCAGTAAGTACAATGCCTTTTGGTTTGCACTCGACGAGATAGTTATTATTGAAAGTGAGGATAATTTTATGCTTAACGATTATATTACGGCAAACGTGCAGTTTCTGGACGGCACGAATCACAATATGCAGTATTCCTACGCGCTCTATGACCCGACGATTTGCGTTAGCGATATTGTCGTGGTAAAAACCGGGCACCACGGTTTTGCTTTGGCAAAGGTCATTGAGATCGCGCCTGAGTCTGCGACGGCTGTTCAGTTCGGACGCGAGATCGTGTCTAAAGTCGATTTTTCGGCGTATACCGCAAGGCAAGAGAAAGCTAAGCAGCTCAAGGAACTTAAGCAGAAAATGGACGCGAAGGTCAAGGTACTGCAGTCAACCGCTCTTTATGAGCTTTTGGCTGAGAAAGACCCTGAGCTTGCCTCGATGCTTACCGCGTACAAAGAACTTACCAAAAAGGAGGATATGAATCATGTATAAGTATTGCCCGCATTGCGGAAAGCCCTTCCTGGAGCCTGACAAGCCCCGCACGGTCGGTTTTGTCTCTCAAGCGAAGGAGTTCATTACCTGGGCGCAGATCAAGGAATGGTCCGACCTGCGCGAGGCGTCAAAGCACTTCGAGATCGGCGATGAGATTTACGACGAGCTCAAGACCGGCGAGCCGATCACCCTGGTCGTCGTTGAGAAGGACAAGCCCTTTGACGGTGACGTCATGTTCATGCTCAAAGACTGCTTGCGTGATACCTATCCCATGAATGACGACTGCACGAACGCCGGCGGCTGGAAGGCAAGCAAGCTCCGCAAGGTCCTCAATACCGAGATTCTGGCTTTGCTGCCTGACGATATGCGGGCTGCGATCAAGCCGAGAGTGATCGACGGCGAGAGTGATCTCCTCTGGCTCGCTTCTGAGATGGAGGTCTTCGGCCCGCATGACTGGACTGAGAATGACCCTGACCGCGGCGAGCAGATGGCATACTACAAGCGCCGCGGGAACCGTATCAAGGCTCTCGGCGACGAGGGCGAGGCTGCGAACTACTGGTGGGAGCGTTCTCCTTGTGCGAGCTACTCTACCGCCTTCTGTCTTGTCGACAGCAGCGGCGACGCCAGCAACACCAGCGCCAGCGGCTCGCGTGGCGTGGCCTTCGGCTTCTGTGTTTAATCTGCGATCTAAGAATCCCCAGCCCGTCAGGGCTGGGGAGAAGTAAGAAGGAGGATTCCGATGGGATTAAGAGAACTGCGCCAGGCGAAAGGCTTGACCCTGAAAGGCCTGGCTGCACTGAGCGGCGTTAACTATATGAAGATTCACCAAATCGAGACGGGCAAGATCAACCCTGAGAACATTGCGCTCAAGACCGCCGTAAAACTGGCGAAGGCGCTCGAGTGCAGGCCCGAAGACATTCTCGCCAAGTAGAGGAGCCGCGTATGGACGACGCCGAATATATCTACAAGCAAGACGTCAAAGAGAAAGCCATCACCGCGCGGAGCTCGCATAAGTATGGCAGCTCTCGCCGTCGTCGCTGCGGCCTTTCCAGCGACAATTTAACACGAAAGGAATGGGAACGTATGAACGGCCCAGTACATACTCTCAAGCCCGACGAGGCTCTTTCCTGGGACAGGTTCAGAGCTTTGCCGAGGAGCTTGCAGCAGGACTATATCAAGCATATCCTCTCGAAGTTTAAGGTCGGGCCCGCGGCGCTCGGTCGTATGTTCGGTGTCAGCGAGGCCTATTGCGGGGACTACCTCAAAAAGCAGCTCGGTATCACCTTCCAGGGACGCACGACCCGACAGGAGACCTTGCGCTTCCTCGACGCCTATCGCCCCGACCGAGGATCGGTTTGCGCCGACAAAAAAAACACCGAGCTCACGCGAGTCTCGCTGACCTTCTGCGGCGGCTTCTCGCCCGAGGCTATCGCTGCAAGGCTGCAAGGGCTTTTTCCCGTGGGCGCTGTGGTCTCGGTTACGGTCGATATTTCTGCTGCTGAGGCTTGACCTTTGCTGTATCGCCCTACAGCAAACAGCAGTCTTACAGCGGAGGGAATTATCTCTCTGCTGTAAGACGAAAGCCTTGCTATTACTGACTTTTTGAGACTTTACAGCAGTTACAGCAGTTTTTCTATATAAGAGATAGAAATTAAGAAGTAACTCATAACGCAAACGCTTAATTTTAATATTCTATATGGAAAAACTGCTGTTTTGTTTATTTCGTTTATTTCGCTGTAGGAGGAGGTTGACATGGCGAAAAGTAAAAAGCGCGGGCCGGCTCAGAAGTCGAAAGGTTCCTACGCCCAGGAGCTCCAGATGAAGAAACAGCTCGGCGCAAATATCATAGCGGATTGGACCGCGCAGCTCTGCCTCGATACGATAGCGATCGTCCTCAATGACCCCGAGGTTATGGGCCATAGCGCGCTCGGCTCGAAACGGCTCATGCGCGTCTGCGAGGCCTTCAATGCGTTATTCGATAAGACTCGGCTTGCTCTCTCTAAGAGCGATGAGGCCGAATACTGGCGCGTAAAGATTGACCAGGCGCAAGAGCGCATCTTCGGTCCCGATTATCTTCACTGGCAAGAGCGCTATTCCTACTGGGACGAGCGCGACACCTATTAAGGAGGAAAGAGCATGGCTCGATTGGCAAAGAGAACGCAGCATGGCTGGGAACTCGCCGCGCCGTGTGCGCCTGGTGTGCCTTTGGCCGCGCTCGCACGGTATGAGAATATCGGCAGCGCGCACCAGTTTAGACACCTCAGCGAGCTCAACACGCCGAAGAGCCCTTACCCTGATGGCGATACAAGCATTTTGGAGTGTCCTTGCTGTGGGAGCGGTGAATGGCTCCATAACGCCGACGAAAGTCAAGCTAACTTCTGCGGGCAATGCGGGCAGGCGATCGACTGGACCAAGCCCGAGGTCCATTGCGCGGACTGCGAGCACTTGATCTTTTCCGACTGCTATGGCGAGTGTGGGAAAGGTTACAAGGGAATCGTTCAGCCTGGGGACTCTTGCGGGAAAGGCGAGCGTAAGTAAAGAGACCTTGACAGTCTCTTTCTTTTCGGCGGTTCTGCCTACTAATTTCAGTAAAACCTCGAGCAGTTCGTCGGCATACGAAATCTACTGAATACGGTAAAATCATAATTGTTGAGAGCAACACACCGAGACAATTATGGAGGTATTTATCATGCTGAAACTTAATGACATTCTCGTCGCTGCAAACGCTAAGGTCACCGAGTACATGGCCCAGGGCTACATGATCTCTTTTATGAACTCCTCTTTCGGCTATAAGTTCCGCGTCGATCTCGAAAAGGACGGCGATTGCATTCGTGTTAAGGTCGATCGCTTCTATGATTGGGCTGACCATCTGGATATTGAAGGCCTGTCGCTGCAGGTCGTTCGCATTCCTCATGCCGACGCCCATGAAGCCCGTGACGCTGAGCGCATTTACTCCAAGGACTTCTATGATCTGTCCCGCTTCGGTCGCGAGTCTGCCTTCACCGAGTCCCTTGAGGAAAAGCAAGCCGCTTGCAATAAGGTCCTCGCGAGATACCACGCTCGGCCTGACAAGAATGCGCGAACCTATTTGCAGCCTTCCGCTGCGTTCATTCGTCAGTTGAAGCAGCGCAAGGGCTTCACCAACGCGACGCGCAACAATATCAGCATCTACCGCAGCGCCGCAGGCTATACCATCGAGATGGCTGGCCGTAACGGCGCCAAGGCCAAAGCCAGACTCGTTCGTCTGCCGAGCGCGAAGTAAGCGCTCGTCAGAAGTGCTTAGCGAAATCAGTAAAACCCCGAGCAGTTCGTCGGCATACGAAATCTACTAAACACGGTAAAATCATAATTGTTGAGAGCAATAAACCACGACAATTATGGAGGTTGATACCATGGCAAGAGAGTACGTCGTCGAGAATAATGACTTTAGTGAGTTTGAGCACCTGACGCTGGACCGCGTTGACCGAAACGGAACCCACTACTATACCGACTGCAAGTGCCCGAAATGCGGCGGCACCGGTAACATTTACTACTACGCTCATGTTGAGGGCGGTGTGTGCTTCCTCTGCGGCGGCTCTGGCATTCACCCCACGCAAGTTGTCGTTCGCCGGATTGAATACCAGCGCGTACTTGACGCCAAGCGTCTTGAGCGAGCTCGCAAAGCAGCGCCGGTGATGAATGCCGCCTTCCTCGAGCGTGAGGGCTTCTCCAAAGACGGTAAGACCTATATCGTGCTCGGCGATACCTACGCAATCCGCGAAGACCTGAAAGCCGCCGGCGCTAAGTTCAATTATAATCTCGGCTGGCACTTCTCCGCGCCGAATCCTGACTACGCAACCCGTGAGATCACCAAAGACACGATCGTCTTTCAGAATGACGAAGAGACCGTGACCGTACTTCGTGAATTGCCGAACGGCGTGCTCGACTGGCCCTATGACGTTTACTATTTGCAAGAGTACGTTAAGCGCTTGCAAGAAGAGTACAAAGCGAGCCTCATGCCTGAGACTAAGTTCTTTGGTGAGCTCGGGCAGAAGGTTGAGCTTACTCTTGCACTTGATCGTCGCAGCTTCTTCGATACGCAATGGGGCTCCACTGCGATCTATGCCTTTACCGATGCCGAAGGCCATCACTTCATTTGGAAGACGGCTTCCTGGCCTGACGCTTTGACGAAGGTTAACGAGGGCGATTCCATCGTTCTCAAGGGCACGATCAAGGAGCATAACGAGTATAAAGGCTGCAAGCAGACTGTGCTCACGCGCTGCAAGATCGTGGCGTAAGTCCAGGTCGTCCGTATCGCGTCCAAAATCTGGGAGTATAAACACCAGGGCCCCAGACCTAAAACGCGATACGGGCCACCCAGGAGCCCCGTAGGATAGTTTAAGGAGGAATGACTTATAGACTGCTATATTGGAATCCTTCATCGGTCCGAGTATTCCTCTCTCGTGACCTTGGACGAGCTCAAGAATCACATTGAAGACCAGAAGGAATATAACCGCAGTTTGCGGGACGACCCCACGCTTTGTAGCTGCGAGAGCCTCTATGCGAAGGTTTTTACGCTTAAGCAGTACGCCGATCGGCGGCGCAGCACAGATTTGACTCGCTTTTCGTTCTGCCCCGATTGCGGGAAGAGAATCGACTGGAAGAGCATTGCTGAGGAGCCTCGGCCGCCCTAAACGAAAAGACCGCCCAGGTCAAGCCTGAACGGTCAAATCGAGTGCCAGCCAGAAACCATAACGCAAGACAATGATCTCGCATTCAGGTGTTCGACCAGCGATTAAAATGGTGGAGCCGGAAGAGCGCTTGTCGAACCCTTCGCCCAGGGCTTCCTCAAGCAACTCCGCTTCGCTCTGCTCGCGAGTTTTCCCGTCGCGACTAACGTTGTAGTAGATCAGCAGCTTGTCGTCAAATAGGAAAACCTTATGGACAAAGCACTTGATAATTCTGCGATGGTATTCCTCCTCGCTCTCGCATTCCCAGGGCTCCGCGAACTGGGTAAGCAGGAACTCGATTTGGTCCACAGTTATCACAAAGTCAGAGGCCTTCGCGATCGCCAGCTCTGCTTCAAGCGCCTCTTCTTCATTCTCAAGTTCTTGCAGTCTTGTAGGCAGCGTCTTTGTCTTGACGCCTGACTCGATGGCGTGCATGGTGTTCTTGATTGCCTTGCGGACGTCTTTTAGCTTGAGCTCGTAAAAAAGCACGTCGCTGTTGTCCTGACGGTATTCCATTTGCAGGTCATAGCACTTCTTCGCGATATGTTGAATGACCTCGGGCTGTAAGACTTCAGCAACCGTTCTCTTGACGACCTCGCGCTCGAGCCAGTCGCGCTTGACCGGCTTTTTCGTGCAGCCGCGTTTGGCCCGTGACTCCTGGCAATAGTAGTAGTACCACTTGTTCCCTGACTTGCCCGTACCGCTTACGCCTACGAGAGGTTTTTGGCAATGCCCGCAAAAAGCCTTACCGCTCAGCAGGTACTCGGCCTTTGGTTCTTTCGGTCTCTTGGCAGTTTTGCGCCGAGCGGCTTCAAGCTGCGCCAGGTGAAAAGTGTCTTTCGAGATGATCGCGGGAATCCCGTCTTCTATTGTTATATCATCGTAAGTGTAGACGCCGATATAGCGCTTATTCCTGATGATGTGGGTGACGCTATTCTTGTTGAAGAGCTTGCCTTGCGCGGTCCTAAAGCCGCAGTCATTGAGATACCTGCAAATATCGGCATGGCTCTTCCCTTTGATATACATGTCGAAAACCGTTTGCACGGCCTTTGCGCCTTCTGGCTCGACCACGAGAGACTTGTCTTCTGCGGTTCGATACCCCAGGCAGCGTCCCGCGCCTGTGCTATGGCACTTCAAGGCGCTCTCACGCATCCCTCGCTTTATCTTTCGGCTGAGCTCGGCTGAGTAGTATTCGGCCCAGCCTTCCATGATGCTCTCGAGGATAATTCCCTCGGGTCCCTTTGGAATGTCAGTCGTTGCGTATCGCAGCTCGACGCCGTTTTCTTTTAACTTGTGCTTGTAGATCGCGCTGTCGTATCGGTTGCGGGCAAAGCGGTCCGTGTGGTACAGAATGATGACGTCAAATATGTGTTTCTCGCTGTCGTCGATCATCCGTTGAAACTCTCGCCGATTATCTGTCTTGCCAGAAATCTTCCTGTCGACATAGGTTCCAACGATTCGGAGATCATGCAGCTCGGCGTACTTCGTGCACTCTCGGACTTGCCCCTCGATTGACTGCTCTGTCTGATTTGGTCCAGGGCTGTACCTGGCGTATATCACTGCTCGCTGCATGGAATCACCTCAGGAATACAAACTCATTGTGGTAGGCCAGCATGTCGCGATTTGGTGCGAATCTCTTCGGCCTGATGATTTTTGTACCCTCTACGCCGAGTAGCCAGTCTCTCGTATTTTGGTCGTCGTAGCCGTCCTTCACGTAATCCGAGACCTGAATTGTAAGATCAGGCAAGACCGTCATAAGCCCTTGATCGAAAGCGCGATCATAGAACGCATTGAGCAAGAGACCATTTGCGGGATTCGCGCGCTCGCTCTTGTCGCATACATAGTACGGCTTGATATGGCTCGCGATCACCATTTGCGGTATGCTCTGCCCCGTGATACAGCATCGGCCTTCGTACGCCGAAATGACCGACTTTCGGAAGAATTTCCGCGCCTGTTTATCCGCGATCTCAGCGTAGCTCTTCTTCCGGTGCGGGTCTCCATTGTAGACCGGCTCAGTTAGATCAAAGAGCGGTAGCCCGACAATGTTCTCCGCCTTCGTACTCAGACCTTCCCAGTCCTTCGAGAACTCCTCATAAATCTCTCGGTCGAGCTTTGAGATTCCGCCCCAGAGTCCTACGCGCCCAGTCGCCAGGAAGTCAGGGTCAAGCGCCGCGAGGTTGCAAATCTTCATTTTGAGCGCCGCAGGCGATCGGCCTATTATCTCCGCAGCGTCTTTGATCGTTCGGTTGCTGTTATTCAACTTCGAGAAAGGAATCACGCAATAAAGCGCGTAGGCCACAATGAGCTCCTCTCTCGTCCACGGCTTGCCCCTCGCCATTTAGCGAACCTGGCCCAGGAACGCGATAGCCTTACCGATGATACGGACGTCTCCCAGTTCAGCGCCCTCATACTGCAGAACCGGAAACAGAGGATTCTCGGGGCGAAGTTCAATGCGGTTCGGGTACTTGTAAACGCGCTTGAGAGTCGCTTCATTGTCAATGACGACCGCTGCGATCTCGCCGTTATCCACGTCGGGCTGCTCTTTGATGAAGACCAGATCACCGTCAAAGATATGCGCGTTAATCATGCTGTCACCCACGCAGCGAAGAGCAAAATCAGCGTGAACGCGCCGATCAAGCTCCGCGTAGCCCTCGATATTCTGCTTCGCAAGAATCGGCTCGCCGCAAGCGATTTTACCGACGATCGGCAAAAGCCGAGAGTCGGGCATAGGTTCAACGTTCTTGTAGGTAAGGTTGGATGTTACGCCGTCCATCAAGTAGTCGACTGTCGTGCCAAGTACGTTGGCGAGCTTTTGCAGCCGCAGTGCGCTGATATTCTCAATATCACCGTTCTCCCATTTACGCACAGTGCTCTTCGCAACGCCCACGAAGTTACCGACGTACTCGAGAGTCAGGTCGCAGGCCTTGCGCCTGTCATGGATTCGCTCGCCCATAGTCATAAATATCACCGCCCTTGTCTATCTAACCCCTATTATAACGCGCAAGTGTCAAAAAGGAAACACTTTTTTCTCGAAAACAGAAAAAAGTTTCCTTTAGGGGTTTACAAATCCAAAATGATGCGCTATGATTGAGTAGCCTTAAGGAAACTTTTCAGAAAGGAGGACGCCTAAATGCTCAATGCTAATGCTCTTCGCGCCTCTATGGTTGAGAACAACTGCAGCGTCAGAGAGCTCGCAGAAATCTGTGGTCTCAAGCCTAAAGCCTTTTACCAGCGCTTGAATGGCCGTGTTGATTTTCGTGTTGGCGAGATCATCAAGTGCTCCGGACGCTTGCATCTCTCCGTGGAAAAACGCAATCAGATTTTTTTTGCGGAGGAAGTTTCCTAAAGGAAACAAATGCCCGCCGAGGCAACTTTAGAGCAAACCGAGAAACTGGCGTGCACACAGATTCTCGATTATGCAAAAACCTTTTTTCAAGACCCAAAAAACCAACAAGCCTTTCAAGTATGGCTCAAATCTAAGGAGGAACGACAAAATGGCAACGATCAAAGTTGAGGTCACGTATGACCCGAAAAAAGAAACTCTGAGTCAGGCGCTCGCCAGTCTTCTGACTGAAAAGCCTGAACACACAGAGATCACCGCACAGATGTCTCTTTTCGATAACCCCGCCCCCACGGAAACACCTACCGCCCAGACCTCCACCGAGGCACCCCAGGAGTCCCCTGCGGAGTCCGCGTCCGAGGCCCCTGATACTAAGCCTGCTGAGGAGAAGACGATCTCTAAGGCTGACGTAAGAGCCCTCGCGGTCAAGCTCTCTAAGAATGACAAGGCCGCCCTCAAGGCGATCTTCAAGGAGCTTGGCGTCGCAAACCTGTCCGCTGTCAAGGAAGAAGACTATCCCGTCTTCTATGAGAAGTTGGTGGCTGCGAATGGCTAAACACGCTCTCTTATCCGCCAGCGGCGCGCATCGGTGGCTCTTGTGTACGCCGAGTGCCCAGCTCGAGCAGAAGTTCCCCGCGTCGACCAGCGCTTACGCCGAAGAGGGAACGGTTGCGCACGCTCTCGCAGAGCTCACGACGCGCTACTTCCTTGGTGAGCTTGACGAGGTCTCCTATGAAAATCAGATCAAATCCGAGTTCGAGCCGAACAGCTATTACAATGCGGAAATGCGTGAGTGCGCGGTCGCCTACGCGAAGTTCGTGACCGGCCGCCTCGCCGAGGCGAAGAAGACTTGTCCCGACGCAATGATTATCCTCGAGACTCGTCTCGACTTCTCGAAGTATGTGCCCGGCGGCTTTGGCACCGGTGACTGCGTGATTATCGCCGAGCCGATTCTCGACGTGATCGACTTTAAGTATGGCAAGGGCCATCGCGTCGAGGCTGAGAACAACCCGCAGATGCAGCTCTACGGCTTGGGCGCGCTTGAGCAGTTCGGCGATCTCTATGAGATCAAGACCGTTCGCATGACGATCTTCCAGCCGCGGCTCTCCGGTATCGAGGATTCTTCCGAGAAGACTGTCAAGGAGCTTACCTCCTGGGGCAAGAGCTACGTCAAGTCAAGAGCAAAGCTCGCAGACAAGGGCGAAGGCGACTTCGCGCCAAGCGAAGAAGCCTGCCGTTTCTGCCGCGCAAAGAATCAGTGCCGCGCTCGTGCCGAAGAGAACCTCAAGCTCTTTGACGAGAGCCCTGACCCGTTGCTCATCTCTCCCGAAGAGGCAGGCGTGATTCTTGCCAAGTCCGCGGATATTGAAACCTGGCTCAAGGACCTGCGCGAGCTTGTGTCTGGCGCGTTGACCGCCGGTGAAACGGTAACCGGCTGGAAAATGGTCGAGGGTCGCAGCAACCGCAAGTTCGCGGACGAAGATAAGGTCGTCGCAGCTATGAAGGCTGCCGGCTATGACGAGTCTCTTCTTTACGACCGCAAGCTCATCACGCTTACGCAGATGGAACGCGACTTCGGCAAGAAGACCCTCGCTGAGATTCTCGGCGACTTGATCGTCAAGCCTCAGGGCGCGCCGACGCTTGCGCCTGAATCGGACAAGCGACCCGCGTATCGCTTTGAAGACCAGGTCCTCAAGGCCTTTGACGAGTAAGAGGAGGAAATGACAATGACGCAATCGAAAAGCCGGCGACTCCTGTATCAGCAGGCTCGCTTGATTCGTATTCAGTGGGCTGTCATTCTGGCGCTCGTCTGTACGATCGTTCTTATGGCGATTTTCCTGCCGAAGGCAAAAGCCATCGAAGAGACTGCGATGCCGACCTTAGAGCTTGAGCCCGCGTCGTATGTGACGCCAGAGATCATGCCCGAGCCTGCTATTGAGACTGAGCCCGAAGAGATCGAGCCCGTTCTCGAAGAGCTTGGCGAGTTCCGTCTGACCGCGTATTGCGCTTGCCGCAAGTGCTGCGGGAAAGACCCTGGCGACTTCGGCTATGGCGTTACCGCGTCTGGCGCGGTCGTCGAGGCCGGCCGAACGATTGCAGTTGACTCCTCTGTTATCCCTCTCGGCTCTGAGATCGTGATCAACGGGCATACATACGTTGCCGAAGATACGGGCAGCGCCATCAAGGGAAACCGCATTGATATTTACTTCGATACTCACCAGGAAGCATTAAATTTCGGCGTTCAGTATGCTGACGTCTACATTATTAAAAATTAAAGGAGATTTTTACAATGGCTACTGCTACTCAGATCACCACCGGTCGCGTTCGTTTTTCCTACGTCAACGCCTTTACCCCTCGCGCCGCTCAGGAAGGCGCGCAGCCGAAGTACAGCGTGACTCTGCTGATTCCGAAGACTGACAAGAACACAATCACGAAGATCAAGGCTGCGATTGAGGCTGCGAAGACCGCGTACCTGCAGAAGCACTCTGGCAAGAAGCTGCCTTCTACCCTGAAAACCACTTTGCATGATGGCGACGGCGAGCGCCCGAATGGCGGCGAGTTCGGCCCCGAGTGCAAGGGTCACTACGTTATGACCTGCAGCTCCAACAACAAGCCCGTGATCGTATACGCTGATAAGACCCCGATCACCGAGGCGAGCGAGCTCTATTCCGGCTGCTACGGCCGCGCGATCGTTAACTTCTATGTCTACGACACGAACGGCAACAAGGGTGTTTCCGCGGGCCTGAACGGCATTATGAAGCTCAGCGACGGCGAGCCCCTGTCTGGCGGCATCGTGACTGATTCCGACTGGGACGACGACTTCGAGGACGAAGACGACGATCTCCTGAACTGAGCCCATGAAGATCGTCTGGCACACGATTCCCGACTTTCCTGAGTACGAGATCAATCGCTTAGGAGAGATTCGGCGCAAGAGTACGGGGCGCGTGTTAAAGCCTTTTGACGATCGGCGCGGTTATCTGCGAGTAAGCCTAAACGGCTGCAATGTGAAGGTTCATTTGCTCGTCGCGAGAATGTTCGTGCCAAATCCGCACGATTACCCCGTGGTAGACCACAAACGCGGCAATAAGCATGATAACCGCGCCAGCCAGCTCGAGTGGTGCACGATCGCGGAAAATACGCGGCGTGCCCACGCCCTCGGGCTTTACCCCCCCCCCGCAATAGCAAGAAGGGAGCGAGTACATGAAAACTCTCGCAATCGATATTGAAACCTATTCCTCGGTCTCTCTTCAAAAAGCCGGCGTCTATGCCTATGCGGCGAGTCCTGATTTTGAGATTCTGCTCTTCGGCTATGCTTGGGACGATGGCCCTGTTGAGGTTGTCGACATGGCGCAAGGCCAGAAGCTACCCCAGGAGCTCCAGGACGCCCTGTATGACCCCGAAATCCTCAAGACGGCATTCAATGCGTCTTTTGAACGGACTTGTCTGAGCGCGTTTATGGGTCGCGTGACTCCCGCAGATCAATGGAGCTGCACCGCAGTCATGGCCCGCGAGCTTGGCTTGCCTGGCAGCCTGGAAGCTGTTGGCGAAGTGATCGGCCTACCTGAGGACAAGCAGAAGTCGAAGACGGGTAAAGCTCTGATTCGATACTTCTCAATTCCCTGCAAGGCCACAAAGGTCAACGGCGAGCGCACGCGCAATCTTCCTCACCATGACCCCGAACGGTGGAACCTCTACGTTGAGTATAACCGTCAGGACGTCGTGACGGAGCGCGCGATCAGGAAGCGCCTGCAGAAGTTCCCCGTGATTCCCAGCGAGCATGACCTGTGGATAATCGACCAGCATATCAACGACCGCGGCGTCGGCGTTGATACGGTCCTCGCGGAAAATGCAGTTGCGATCGACCAGATCGTAAAAGCGCGGCTGCTTGACGCCGCAAAGGAATTGACGGGCCTTGATAATCCGAAGAGCGCCGCGCAGCTCAAGTCCTGGATTGAGGAAGTCTCTGGCTTTGAGGTGGAGAGCCTCAACAAAAAGATGATTGGTGACGTTCGCAGCGGCACCGATAATGAAGAGGTCCACGCGATGCTCGATATTCGTCAGGGCCTTGCGAAGACCTCAACTGAAAAATACAACGCGATGCTCCGCACGGTTTGCCCTGACGGACGTATTCGGGGTCTGACTCAGTTTTGCGGTGCCGCGCGCACCGGACGCTGGGCCGGGCGTTTGGTGCAGATGCAAAACCTGCCGCAAAACAAGATGCCCGACAGCGAGCTTGATGCCGCGCGGCGCTTGGTTCGTGAAGGCGATCTTGAGACTCTCGAGATGCTCTTCGATGATACGGCAGGAACGCTGTCCCAGCTCATTCGTACGGCCTTTATTCCTAAGCCTGGCTGCAGGTTCATTGTGGCTGACTTCTCTGCAATCGAGGCTCGCGTGCTCGCCTGGCTCGCGGATGAAGAGTGGCGCATGGACGTCTTCAACACGCACGGCAAAATCTATGAGGCCTCGGCCGAGCAGATGTTTCACCTGCCGAAAGGGTCCGTCAAGAAGGGTGACCCGATGCGTCAGAAGGGTAAAATTGCTGAGCTCGCTCTGGGCTATGGCGGTTCCGTTGGCGCTATGAAGAGTATGGGCGCTTTAGCGATGGGTCTTGAAGAATCTGAGCTCAAGCCGATCGTCAATAGTTGGCGCGCAGCAAATAAGTCGATCACGAAGTTCTGGTGGGACACGGACGCGGCCGTTCGTCGGTGCATTACGACGCAAGCCCCCGTTGATTTGCCGCATGGTATGAGACTTCGCAAGCAAGGACCGCTTATGCGTCTGCGCTTGCCGAACGGCCGAGAGCTCAGCTACGTCAAGCCCCGCGTCGACGGTGACGACAATATCACCTATGAGGGAACGATTCAATCCTCGGGCGGCTGGGGCCGTATTGAGTCCTATGGGCCGAAGTTCGTGGAGAATATCGTTCAGGCTACTGCCCGTGACTGCCTGGCCGAGGCTATGTTTAGACTTGAGGCTGCCGGCTTCCCGATCGTCTTCCATGTTCACGACGAAGTGATTTGCGAGGTTCCGATCGGCGTCAGCTCTGCCGAAGAGCTCGGCGCGCTCATGGGCCAGCCGATCTCCTGGGCCCCGAATTTGCCGCTTCGCGCCGACGCCTACGAGTGCGAGTATTATCGCAAGGACTAATTTGGAGGAAGAACAGTGACTAAGAAAATCTTATTGAAATGGCTTGAGGCCCGAAAGACTGAGGCCCTTGCGCAGGTCGACACACAGGAGACCGCCGCAAAAGCTGCATTACTTGCGGAAAAGCTCGAGTGTACGAAGTTCGCCGAGATGGTCGCGTATGTCGAGCCGCGTCTGACCGAAGTTTATGACTATATGATGGACTGGCACAAGAAGAACGAGGAGCTTGCAGGTCCTTTGTCTATGAGCTGGGGTACCGTTCTGTACTCAATTCAAAACGTACTTCTTGCGCGGGTCCCTACGGCTGAAAAGCTGCAAGAGACTGAGCTGCGCGAGGCTCAGGTTGACAGAGACCTCAAAAAGCGGTTTTCCGATATTCGGCGCGAGGTTGAAAAGACTTATTACAATGTTGCGCTGAATGTCAATGCCCTCGCGAACGCAAAGCTCGGCCTTGAGTATCTCTCGACTCTCGGCTTTGACCTGTCCGGTCTTATCGCTGAGCAGGAGCAGCCTGTCGAGAAGGCGCTCGCAGTTCCCATCAACACCAGTTTTTTGCTGATTATGCCGAAGGAGGTACACAATGAATCTGAAGCAGTTTGACAAGATCGTGACCGACCAGCTCTCTCGCAGCGAGCTCGTCCTCATGGGTAAGGGTACCGAATACGCCGAAGAGGCGACCGACGAAACCGAGGTCGACCGCCTGGCGCATTTCAAGAAGGCGGCTGCCTTGCAGGACATGACAACCGCGCAGGCCGCTTTTGGGATGCTGAGCAAGCACCTCGTTTCTGTCGCCGATATGGTCGGCTCTCGTCAGTCTTATCCGCTCACACAGTGGAATGAGAAGATCACCGACAGTATCAACTATTTGCTGATTCTGCGGGCAATCGTTGAGGAAGGAAGGTCCGCATGAAAAGCATCGAAGTTGCGGTCTTAAATCCCGAAGTTATTCCTTCGGCTGAGAAGATGATGGTTTGCGCTGCGCGTCTTACGCAGCGCGGCCACAAGATCAAAAGCCTGGACGACTTCATGGCGCTCTATAACAAGAGCTACACCGAAGACACGGTAACCACAATGACAAAGCTGCCGCACCCGACGATTCAGAAGTTCGGCGCGATCAATGTTGTCATTGTCGGCGCGAGTCGGCGCTTCCTGGCGCAGATCACGCGCCACCAGAACGAAGTCAAGTTCATGTCTGCCTCGTTGCAGTACAGCGACTACTCGGATGACGCTGCCTTCGCGATTCCTTATGAGGTTATGGAGCGCGGCGAAGAAGAGACTTATTTGACCTCCTGCAAGCTGAACATGGCGAACTACGCCGAGGCCGTCAAGCAGGGACTTGACAATGACGCTGCCGGTTATATGGCTCCGCAGGGCCTTCGCAATGTCCTTCTTATCAGCGCGACGCCCTATCAGTGGAAGCACATCATCGGTCAGCGTACTTGTCGGCGCAATACGTCCGAGACTCGTTTGGTTCTGCTCAAGGTCTGGGACGAGCTCTATAAGCTGAACCCGCTACTTTTCTCCCGAGCAACGACCGGTCCCTTCTGCATGAGAGGCGCCTGCAAGGAAGGCAAAATGGGCTGCAAGAACCCCATGCCGTATTTAACGCCGAACGAGCTGCTACAGCTTGATTATCCTTTGCTCTTTAGGGAAGAAGGTGCCACCGATGCAGGTTAAACTCATCGATCACGGCGTGCCCGCGAATATGCTGCCAAAGAGAGCTTATGCGAACGACGTCGGCGCGGACGTGTATGCGCTTAGAGATCAGATCGTCGAGATCGGCTGCTCTGCTGTGATCGGTCTCGGCTTTGGCCTTGAGCTCCCTGCTGGCTTTGGCGCGTTCATCTTCCCCAGATCGAGCCAGACGGCGAAAGGCGTCGACTGTAAGCTCCCTCCGCTTGACCCTGGCTATACTGGAGAAATGCACGCAGTCATTCACAATAGCGGTCACGAGGCGTATCACATCTACCGCGGCGACCGTATCGGCCAGTTAGTCGTGCTGCCGGTTGCGACTCCCGACTTCGTTCTTGACGCGGGCAAGGCTCGCGGCGACGGCGCCTTCGGTTCAACTGGCAAATAGAATCTTGCCCTCCCTCCTGAGGCTTTTGCCTCGGGGGGGGGGAGCTGAAACGGAGGTGACTCATTTGGAACGAGTCAGCAAAGACGAATATTATTTGAACATTGCCGCGGCCGTTGCCGCGCGATCAACCTGCTTGCGAAAACACTATGGCGCTGTGGTCGTGAAAAACGATGAAGTCATCGCAACCGGCTATAACGGTTCTCCGCGCGGCGAGGCGAATTGCTGTGACACTGGCGTCTGCTACTGCCGATCGCACGAGCTGCCGCTTGACGAGACCGCGGCTGCGCATGGTTCGCAATACGGCTCCTGCGTAGCGGTTCATGCTGAGCAAAATGCGATCATCAGCGCGTCAAGGCAAGAGCTCCAAGGTTCTACGCTCTACCTGGTCGGCTATGACCCCAGGACAAAGAAATGGATTGAGGCAAAGCCCTGCAATATGTGCGACAGAATGATTCGCAATGCAGGCATTCAGAGAGTTGTGCGAAGGGAGATTGACGAATGACAGCAGTTCAGTACGACGGTCCTATCACGATTGCGGTCGGGCAATCTCGGCGCTCTACTCAGTGGCAAAACCGTGATCTCATGTGGTCGCAGCTTGTCAATCGTCTTGAAATCCCTGAACGGACGCAGGAGTCTGCAAAAGAATATAAGGCCCTGCCGAAAGCTCAGCGCGACGAGATCAAAGACGTTGGCGGCTTTGTCGGCGGCGTGCTCAAAGGCGGCCGGCGTAAAGCCGACGCGATCACTCAGCGCCGACTCCTGACTTTAGACCTTGATGAAGTACCGGCCGACGCCGACCCCTGGGACACGGTTGTTCTGGTCCTCGGTTGCGCCGCCGTTCTTTATAGCACGCATAGTCACCGGCCGGACGCCCCACGCCTTCGTCTGGTTATGCCACTCTCACGCGCGGTCTCACCCGAAGAATACGCAGCGGTTGCGAGAAAGATCGCGCAGGACATCGGCATCGACATGTGCGACGACACCACGTATGAGCCGCATCGGCTTATGTACTGGCCCTCACTCTCCTATGACGCTGAGTATCGGTACGAGTTTTCCGATGGCCCCTGGCTCGACGTTGACGAGCAGCTCAAGCGCTATGTCGACTGGCATGACCCCACGGAGTGGCCGGTCTCTTCACGACGGGCTGAGGCTCTTCACCGGCTTGCTAAAAAGCAAGGAGACCCTACCGCAAAGGACGGCGTCGTCGGCGCGTTCTGCAGTACATACTCTGTCGCAGACGCAATCGAAGAGTTCTTGCCTGACGTCTATGAGAAATGCGACGACGGCCGTTATACCTTCAAGGGCGGCTCTACAACCGGCGGCTTGGTCCTTTACGATAACGGTCTCTTCGCGTACTCTCATCATGGCACGGACCCCGCAAGCGGAAAGCTATGCAATGCTTTTGACCTTGTCCGTATTCACCTATTCGGCAATCAGGACGACGCTGCCGCGCCTGGCACCCCGAGCAGCCGTCTCCCGTCGTTCGTTGCAATGGCAGACGAGGCTTTGCAGATTCCTGAGGTTCGCGAGGAGCTTGCGAGAAAGCGTTTACAGAAGATCAGCGCACAGTTCGACGAAGATGACACCTCTGCCGATGAAGGCGAAGAGGATATGAGCTGGACTCGCGACCTGACTCTTACCAAAACGGGAAAATGCGAGGCCACGATCGAGAACGTCAGAATCATCATGGAAAACGACCGCCGCTTAAAGGGCCGTTACTTCTACGACACCTTTAAAGAGCGCATGACCGTTTGCGGCGACTTACCGTGGATTAAGCTCAGCGCTCGACTCTCGAACGCTTGGAACGACGTTGACGACGCAGGTCTTCGCAATTACATCGAAAAGCGTTACACGATCGCGAATGTCTCGAAGATCGTCGACGCGGTTGCGCTTGCGATGCTTAAATGCTCGCGGCATCCTGTCCGCGAATATTTGGAGGGCCTCACCTGGGACGGAACGCCCCGTGCCGACACGATCTTCATTGACTACCTCGGCGCCGAAGATACTGAGTACACGCGGACGGTCACGCGCAAGGCTTTGATCGGCGCGGTTGCTCGCGTAATGCAGCCTGGGTGCAAGCACGATCACATTCTTGTCCTGGTTGGTCCTCAGGGCTGCCGCAAGTCTACGACCCTCGCCAAGCTCGGTAAGTCCTGGTTTTCTGATTCCTTCTATACCGTTCAAGGTAAAGAGGCGTACGAACAGCTTCAAGGCTTTTGGCTTATTGAGATGGGAGAAATGGCCGCGACCCGAAAGGCTGAGCTTGAGCAGATCAAGCAGTTTGTCTCTAAACAGTCGGACAGCTACCGCGCGGCGTACGCTCGTCGAACGCAAGAGCGCCCGCGGCAATGTGCCTTCTTTGGTACGACCAACGATGATGAATTCCTGCGGGACGCGACAGGCGGCCGCCGTTTTTGGCCTGTTACTGTCACAGACAAGGGCCGAGAGACAGGTGACTACTTTACACCTGAGATCGTCGATCAGGTATGGGCTGAGATCATGGTTCGGTATAACGCCGGCGAAGTTTGGTACTTGAATGACGCGAAGATCGAGGCCGAGGCTCGTGCAATTCAGGACGAGCATACTGAGATGAACGGCAAGCAGAGCCTTATTGAGAAATTCGTCAATACGCTCTTACCGGAAGACTGGGCCTCGAGAGACCTCGAGCAGCGGCTCGCTTTTTGGGCGGACGGCTTTTCCGATGAACAAGCGCAAGGGACGGTACCTCGCAGGTATGTGTGCGCTATGGAGATTTGGCGAGAGCTTTTTGGCGGCTCGGTTCGTGACTATACGCCAGCGCAAGCTCGCGAAATCAATTCCATGCTTAAGCGACTGCCTGGCTGGCGCTCCTGGTCGAGTATTGACTGCGGCCCGATCTACGGAAAGCAAAGGGGCTTTGCCAAAATCCTTTAACAGCAGAACCTCACGATTTTACAGCAGAACGCCCCGATTTTTACAGCGGAGTCATAGCAGTTTGGCAGCCTTAGCTTACAGCAGTTACAGCAGTTGCCAAAAATTACTGCTGTTCAAAAAAGTCAGTGATTGCAAGCAAAACAGCAGTTACAGCAAAATAAACAATTTTCTATATAAGGGTAAAAAATTAAGAAAATTAAGAGGAGAATATATCCATATACACCTATAAATCCTTAATTACAACGCCCTATATAGAAAATGCGCTGTTTTCGCTGTAACTGCTGTAGGAGGTAGCTTTGAAAGAATCAACAGTTGAAAGGAATATCCGCCGACAAGTCGAGGCCCTCGGGGGCGTGGCTTGGAAGTGGGTAAGCCCTGGACGTCGGGGCGTGCCTGACCGAATCTGTATTTTGCCTGGGCCTCATATTATTTTTGTCGAGCTTAAGCGCCCGGGCTTGAACGACGGACGGAGCGAGCAGCAAAAGAAGGTCTTTCGTATTTTGGAGGGGCTGGGCTGTCACGTCTGGCTGATTGACGATGCGGAGATTTTTCGTCAGCGGCTTATTGAGATCGGGGTGTCAGCATGAAATACGCACCCTACCCTTATCAGGCTTTTGCTGAGAAGTTTGTCCTTGAGCATAAGGCCGCGGGCCTGTTCCTCGATATGGGCCTCGGCAAGACGGCGATCACGCTCTCGGCGTGCGAGAAATTGCTGCGGGACTATTTTGATACAAGCAAGGTCCTCGTGATTGCGCCGCTCCTTCCTGCGAGAGAGACGTGGCCCGACGAACTGGCGAAGTGGGACCAGCTTGAGGGCTTGACTTATTCTCTGATTATCGGCACGGCGCAGGAGCGAATTGACGCGCTGCATACTGACGCCGATTTTTATATCGTCAATCGCGAAAATGTCGTCTGGCTCGTCGACTATTACAAGAAGAAGTGGCCTTTCGATATGGTCGTGATCGACGAGCTATCGAGTTTCAAGTCCAGTAAGGCCCAGCGCTTTAGGGCTCTTCGGAAAGTCCGAAAATATATCGACCGAATTGTCGGCCTTACAGGTACGCCGGCCCCGAACGGCCTACTTGATCTCTGGTCTCAGGTTTACCTCTTAGACGAGGGCGCGCGGCTCGGTCGAACGTTGTCGGCTTATCGCGATACCTACTTCACACCTGGCAGGCGCGGGCCGAACGGAATCGTCTATGACTGGAACTTGAAGGACGGAGCTCGTGAAGCGATCTTCGCAAAGCTGAGCGATCTCTGTATCAGCATGGAAACGACGGGCCTTCCTGAACGGCTCACGATTCCCCATGAGGTCAAACTCTCGGAAAAAGCAGCGGCTATGTATCAGCAACTTGAAAGGACTATGCTGCTGCCTTTTGCAGATGGAGACGTTGACGCGGCGACGGCCGCGATCTTGACGAATAAGCTATTGCAGTTGGCCGGCGGTGCGGTCTACGACGAGAACGGCAAAGCTCAGATCGTCCACGACCAAAAGCTCGAGGTTTTAGACCAGCTTATCGAAGAGGCGAACGGTCAACCGGTTTTGGTGTTTTACAACTACAAGCATGAGCTTGATCGGCTGCAAGCGCGGTACCCTCAGGCCGTTCATGTGAAAGAGGAGAATGTCGTCAAACGGTGGAACGCAAAAGAGATTCCGATTCTTCTCGCGAACCCCGCAAGCGCCGGTCACGGCCTTAATTTACAATTCGGCGGTCATATCGCGATTTGGTATAGCCCGACTTGGAACCTTGAGTTTTTCCAGCAGGCGAATAAGCGCCTTCATCGGCGTGGACAGGCTGAGACCGTCCTCATTCACACGCTTGCGGCAAAAGGTACGATCGACGAGCGTATTTACGATATTGTCTTACGAAACAAAGAGGCAGGTCAGAACGCCTTGCTTGAGGCGGTCAAGGCCAGAATCAAGGAGGTAACATGACAGAAGAAGTCTTACAGTCGTTATCTGACGACCCGATGGCCGTACTCAACCGTGGCTATCGCGCAAAGGAGCGTATTGCCGCAAGGCAAGAACGCATTGAAGAGTGGCGACAGATCGCCGAATCCATTACAGCGAATCCCGAGAACGCTTCGAGCGGCGGTGGTTATCCCACGAGCAAGACCGAGAATGGTACTTCCTGCTACAAAAAGGACGAACAATAAATTCATGAATAT
>OCQZ01000008.1_pt1 | contig 49087 bp, 52 predicted proteins | sample 1538921 | NCBI WGS metagenome assembly OCQZ01 (sample SAMN03418269, study PRJEB22391) | human gut metagenome | biome: human-gut; feature: organic feature; material: feces | host: Homo sapiens | place: Tanzania | collected 2013-01 | reverse complement strand
ATGGGATATGTCAGCAAAGACGATGTGCGACAGATGCTGCACGACATCGGCGGGTGCGACGCCGAGAAGGACTCGTGGGAGGACGGATGGGATAAGGCGATAGACGAAGCCATCAGGCAGCTCGACTATGGACTACAAGACAGCGAGCTGAAGGCGATCTGCAAGTTTGCGGAGGAGGAAGCGGACTTCTTCTTCGATGTCTGCAAGCGGCAGCTCAGGAGTCTTTGGACGGCGTTCTGCATCCACTCCGGCTATGAGTGTGACACCAGAGGATACGACAACGACCTGCGGGAAGTGTGGGAAGCGGTGAAGCAGAACAAGAGCAACCCGTGGGACGATGGCGTGAACGGCGAGGAGGTCTGGTTCGACCTGTTCGACGACTTCATGTGCGAGGAGGTGGTCTGATGTACCACGAGAAGACTGATACCTATTCCTGCGACATCTGCGGGTTCGAGATGGACTGGGAAGACCACGATGATGAGCACGGCGATCTGTGGAGCTGTGAGATGTGCGGAGCCACCTTCTGCACGAAATGCTCCGTAGAGCGGATTGGCAGAAAAACCTACGACGAGATGATGCAGAGCGGCGGTCACATCCTTTGCCCGGACTGCGAGGAAAAGCTCGGCATCGAGGAAAGAGCTACCGAACGCCGGATGAAGTGTGCGAGGGAGGAGAAAGCGACATGACAGAGAAAGACCTTATTATCCAAGACCTGCGGCGGGAAAATGAGTCTCTGAAAGCGCAGCTCGCAGCAGCAAAAGCAACACCTGAAATCATCCACAAACCGACCGCGAGCGAGTTTAGACGCATGGCGGCTCAGCTCGGATATGCGCCGGTAGTTCAGGGGCAGTGGAGCGGTGAAGGCGATGGCTATGCTGATGGAGAAATCGTCATCGACGTATGGTACTGTTCCAGATGCGGGTATTGCATCGACGACGGGACGGATGACCCGGTGCTTTTGCCGAAGTATTGCCCCGAATGTGGAGCGAAGATGGAGGGAGGAAACGACAATGCGAAAGATTGAGGAAGCGAACGAGCTGATGGCGGCGTCCGCCAGACAGGGGTGGGAGCTAAGCAACATCGAAGCCAGCATCATCCTCGGCTACATGGAAGGACACGACTACGAGCTGCTGCTGGATGAGAAGCTCCGGGTCTACCTGCACGACGGTCAGGACGGCGAGAAGCACGACGACGATGCGCTGTACTCCATCCGGGATTGCGTGGAGTTCTGTCAGGAAATGAACGAGGAGCTACTGCTGGACGCCCAGTCCGGCGAGAAGACGGATGCCGAGTACATCCTTGACCTGCGTAAAGACGAAATCATCCTGAACTCCCTGATGGAGCGAGTGGCGAAGGTCATCCCGCCGAAGATGCGGGAGTACAATGTGGTGATCGTCGAGACCCTGAAGAAGACCGTGACCGTAGAAGCGGCGAGTTGGGAGGAAGCACGGATGATAGTCGAAGACGCATGGAAGAACGGCGATTACATCCTCGATGCCGACAGCTTTGCAGGCGTGATGTTCACACTCGGCTCTTGACAGAAGGCTGCTCCACAGGGTACAATGGAGGGCAACACAAAAGGCGAAATAAGCCGCCTACGGGCGGCTTTTCGTATGAACATCAAACTACACCCCGCATGAGAATGGGAACAATCCAGAGGCGCTCAGAGGATAATTTGAGCCGTCTGGACTTCATTTTACACCGATGTTACCGGTTCGGCATCATGTTTCCCGTGAGCATAGGGGATGCTATGATGATCGAATGAGGATTTGACGCTATGTATAAACTTTTGAAAAAAGAGGGCAGAGCAAGACGTGGGGAGTTCCAAACTCCGCACGGGACCGTGCAGACTCCCGTTTTTATGAACGTCGGAACGCAGGGAGCGATAAAGGGCGCTCTGAGTGCCGAGGATCTTAAAAACATCGGCTGCCAGGTCGAGCTGTCGAACACATACCATCTGCATCTTCGTCCCGGCGACGAGCTTGTCAGGGACATGGGCGGACTGCATAAGTTTATGACTTGGGACGGTCCCATTCTCACGGACAGCGGCGGATTTCAGGTCTTCTCGCTTGCTACGCTGCGCAAGATAAAGGAGGAGGGCGTTTCCTTCAACTCGCACATCGACGGGCGCAAGATATTCATGGGTCCCGAAGAAAGCATGAGGATACAGTCAAACCTCGGCTCCGATATTGCAATGGCGTTTGACGAGTGCATTAAAATTCCCTCTCCGAAGGAGTATGTTGAAAAATCCTGCGACAGGACGTATCGCTGGCTTGTGCGCTGCAAAGCGGCTCTTGACGAATACAACTCACGGGACGATGCAGTAAACCCCGGTCAGATGCTGTTCGGAATAAATCAGGGTGCAACGTTTAAGGACATCAGAATTTCCCACATGAAAAAAATAGCGGAGCTTGACCTTCCGGGCTATGCCATCGGCGGACTTGCGGTGGGGGAGAGCCATGAGGAAATGTACGATACCATTGAGGCGGTCGAGGAGCATATGCCTCAGGACAAGCCGAGATACCTGATGGGCGTCGGCACTCCGGGGAACATTATCGAGTCTGTTTACCGTGGGGTCGATTTCTTCGACTGCGTCATGCCTGCAAGAAATGGACGTCACGGACATCTCTTTACTTGGAGCGGAATTATCAACATTAAAAACGAAAAGTACGCAAGAGACGAAGCTCCCATTGATCCGATGTGCGACTGTCCCGTTTGCCGAAGATTTTCACGGGCGTATGTAAGGCACCTGTTCAAAGCAGAGGAAATGCTCGCCATGCGCTTTGCGGTTATGCACAATCTGTATTTCTACAATAAGCTCACGGCAGAGATAAGAAAGAGCCTTGACGAGGGCAGCTTTGCGGAGTTTAGAGGGAAATATTCAAAAATTCTTGACACAAGAATATAAACTATTGCAAAACAGCGATATATTATGTATAATTATCATAATTCAGAAAAGGAGTTCGGATTAAATGTTTGATTTTTCTCTTATGGCCAAAAGCAATCAGGGCGGCGGTCTCACAATGATACTTCTTCTGGTCGGATTTTTCCTCATCATGTGGCTTCTGATGATCAGACCCGAAAAGAAGAGACAGAAGAAGATGGAAGAAATGCGCAACAACGTCAGCGTTGGTGACAACATCGTTACCATCGGCGGCATAATGGGCAAGGTCGTTCACGTTACCGACGACAACGTTACCATCGAGTCCGGCGAAGACAGAGTTCGTGTTCAGTTTAAGAAAACCGCCATCAGTGTCAACGAAAGCGCCAAGCCTGAACCCCAGAAGAAATAAAAATCGGCAGCATATAATTCCTCCGACGAAATAAGATGTACAAAGCATCTTTCGTCGGAGGTTTTTTTATGCATCAAAAAACGAAGAAAAAGGACAAGAACGGCGATGTGATAATCAGAGCCGTGGTTGCGGGCATCGTCGCCGCAGTTATACTGCTGCTTGCGTATTCGCTGATGATAGACAAAGGCGTCGCCTCAATAAAATACGTCGGCTATGCGGTGATAGGGATAAACTTCATTGCCGCTGCCGTGTGCGGCATCGTTGCAGGTTCGGCGGCAGGGGAGGGGAGGCTCGTGAGAGTGACAGCCTCGTGCGGAATCTTCACCGCTGCGCTCGCCGTTTTTGCTTTGGCGTCGAACGAGGGGGGCGTTGAAATGGACAGGATACTGAGAATGATCCTTTGCGGATGTGGCGGTGCGCTGTGTGGCCTGATAGTGCGTTTCGGCAAAAGTAACAAAAAGTTGCAAAATAGAAGCAAGAACAAAAGGAGATATAACAAATCGTAATACGCAAAAATGGTTTACATAATTTAAATGATTACCTATATGTAGTACGATTTTGCTGAAATATAACAAAATATAGCGTTATAAATGCAGCAAACTCAATGGGTTCACGGTATAGGTATACATGGTTAACATAATATTGTTAACATAATATGCCGTCATAATTAACAAAATTGATCAAATTTCAGAAAAACACTTGATTACAGAAAGAATTTGTATTATATTGTCCCTACTGGTAGTTATGTAAATTCGACCATTATTCTTTCTGTTTGAAATTGTTCGGGAGATTTTAATGAAAGTTTTAAACGGAAGGATAGGAAAATTTACATCAACGGCGTCGCTCGGTGGCTTTTTGCTCCCGGTTTCAATGATTTTGCTCGGCTTTGCCCTTGCGTTTTTTGAGGGCGGAGGCATGGCGGACGGGATACTGAAAGCTGCGTTAAAGTCCGAAATCGACATATTCTTCGGCGCCGATTTAGGTTGCGTTTTTATTTTTGCGGCGCTTGTATTGGCCGCAATGTTTATAGCGGCTCCGCTGCTCATTGCGCTCAGCTGCTTTGCATATGGTTATTTTTCGACCGCTTCATGGAGTTTCATAATATCTCGCTTATCCGATGACATAAGTGCCGGATGTGTTATTACGAGGTTTTTTCTCATTTTGCTCTTTACGGCTGTATTTATCGTTTTTGCACAAATTGAGCTTCGGTTCTATTCAAATGCGGCGGTCGTTTTTTTCAGAAATAAGAACTTAGTCTCTCGCCTGCGTCGAGTGCTTCTTTCGGCGCTGGCTGCAATTTTGATTTTGCTGTCGGTGTGCAGACTTCTTGCCAAGCTGTTTCCGATTGCTTTATAGACTATAGAAAGGGGGTAGCTGAATGCTTAATTCCATCTGCATAGAAAACTTTAACAGATACCTTACGGAAGTTAAGAAAGCGTCTCAGAACACCCTCAGCTCTTATCTTCGCGACATCAGGCAGCTTGCGGATTATCTTGATACCCACACCGGCGACTCGCTCGACCACGCTACGGACGACGATCTGTCTACATACATTTCGTGGCTCAGAGGAAACGGAAAGTCGGTCGCAACGGTTTCGAGAGCAATTGCGTCACTCAAATGCTTCTACGGTTGGCTTTTGAGTGAGGGAAGCATAAAAGAAAACCCGGCGGCCAAGCTTACGCCGGACAAGACCACACCAAAGCTTCCGCAGATACTTACGAGCAAGGAGGTCGAACTTCTCCTTGAACAGCCCTCCTGTACCGACGCCAAGGGTTACCGTGACAGGGCGATGCTTGAGCTGCTGTACGCAACCGGTATAAGGGTCAGCGAGCTTATCTCACTCGACATGAGCGATGTTAACACCTCGGCGGGTGTTATTCGCTGCAAGGGTAAGGATAAGGAGCGTTTTATCCCGCTCTATCCCACTGCAGTCAAGGCGCTGTCGGAGTACATCGAATTTATTCGCCCGCAGATGATCGCACTTCCCAACGAGCAGGCGCTGTTTGTGAATGTCAGCGGAGAGCGAATGTCAAGGCAGGGATTTTGGAAGATCATCAAGTCCTACCAGCAGAAGGCACATATCGACAAGACCATTACGCCGCACACGCTCAGACACTCGTTTGCAGCACACCTTCTTGAAAACGGGGCCGATATACACTCCATTCAGGAAATGCTGGGGCATGCGGACATATCTTCGACGCAGATCTACTCCCAGCTCGTGAAAAAGCAGCTCAAGGATGTTTACAACAAAGCTCATCCGAGAGCGTGAACCGAACTATAAGACCGCATCCGTATGCAGATGCGGTCTTTTTGCTTGCCAACTATATTTTAACGTGATAAAATATAGCGATTGGAGTGATGGATTTGCGAATATTGGGCATTGACCCCGGATTGGCTACCGTGGGATTCGGAGTCGTGGACACGGCTAAGAACGCTATGAAGCTTGTGAGCTGCGGCGTTATAAGTACCCCGGCGCACACCTCGCTTTCAAGCAGACTTGACCGCATTTTCTCCGATATGAATGAGCTTATTCAGGCCTTTAACCCCGATGTGATATCGGTCGAGGAGCTGTTTTTCAACACAAACATCACGACGGGCATTGCGGTTTCGCACGCAAGGGGAGTTATACTCCTGTCGGCGTACAGAAGCGGAGTGCCTGTTTACGAGTATACGCCGCTTCAGGTGAAGCAAGCTGTGGCGGGATACGGAAGGGCGGAAAAACGTCAGGTCATAGACATGGTAAAGCGCTTGCTAAGGCTGCCGGCAGCACCGAAGCCGGACGACGCCGCCGACGCCGTCGCACTGGCGGTCTGTCACGCAAGATGCTCGACCTCACTGCTTGCCGGAAAGGAAGGAAATGACGTATGTTCTACCATTTAGAGGGCGTTGTCACCGACATAGACATCAATTTTGCGGTCATCGACTGCGGCGGTGTCGGCTACGGAGTCAACACGACCGCAAACACGCTGTCGCATTTAAAAATTAACGAAGGTGCAAAGCTATATATATCAGAGTGCATTAAAGAGGACGCATTTGATCTCTACGGCTTTTATACACTCAGCGAGAAGCGCTGTTTTGAAATGATGCTCACGGTTTCGGGCATCGGCCCGAAGGCGGCTCAGTCGATTTTGTCCCTCAACACGCCGGAGTCGCTTGCCATGGCGGTGATGAACGGAGACGAAAAACCCATAACCGCCGCACCGGGAGTCGGAAAAAAGATCGCACAGAGACTGATCCTTGAGCTGAAAGACAAAATGAGTAAGCAGGCAGGTGTCGCTGCGACCGAGCTTCCGTACTTTGCGGCTCAGGCGCAAAGCAGTACGAAAAACGAAGCCGTGACTGCACTTATGGTACTTGGCTATTCGACTTCCGAGATCAATGCTGCGCTTGGCGCTTTTGACCCGTCCGGCATGACGACCGAGCAGATAGTGAAGCTCGCATTGAAAAATTTGATGAAGTAGGAGGCGGCATATGAGCATAAATTTTTCCGAAGGACTTAACGACGCCGCTGCCATTACAAGCTCGGCGGTCCAGCCGGAAGATTCCGGCGAAGGCACTCTGCGCCCGAAAACGCTCAACGAGTATATTGGGCAGAAGAAGGCGAAGGACAATCTGAGCGTTTTTATTGACGCTGCAAGAATGAGAAATGAGCCTCTTGACCATGTGCTTCTGCACGGACCTCCGGGACTCGGCAAGACGACGCTTGCCGCCGTAATTGCAAACGAAATGGGTGTCAATATGCGCATAACCTCCGGTCCTGCGATCGAAAAGCCCGGAGATCTTGTCGCCATGCTCACAAATCTTAATGAGGGCGACATACTGTTTGTGGATGAGATTCACCGTCTTAACAGGGCGTATGAGGAGATCCTGTATCCTGCGATGGAGGATTATGCGATAGACATTATCCTCGGCAAGGGTCCTTCCGCAAACTCCATACACCTTGAGCTTCCAAAGTTCACGCTTATCGGCGCAACTACACGTTCGGGACAGCTTACCGCACCGCTGAGAGATCGCTTCGGAGTCACTCTGCGCCTTGAACTCTATACCCCGCAGGAGCTTTGCCGCATCGTCGAGCGTTCCGCCGGGATACTTGGCATTGAGATAGAGCCGGACGGTGCAATGGAGATCGCATCAAGATCAAGAGGAACACCGAGAATAGCAAACAGGATGCTTCGCCGTGTGCGTGACTTTGCACAGGTCAAGGCGGACGGTGTTATAACAAATGCGGTTGCGGATATGGCGCTGTCTCGGCTTGAGGTGGATAAGCTCGGACTTGACTCGCTTGACAGACGTATGCTCGGCAGCATAATCGAATACTACGGCGGCGGTCCCGTCGGGGTAGACACTCTTGCTGCAACGATAAACGAGGATTCCGTTACCCTTGAGGACGTCTATGAGCCGTATCTTCTCCAGCAGGGATTCCTCACGAGGACGCCGAGAGGCCGCTGCGTCACCCGAAAGGCATATTCGCACTTGGGGATCGAATATTCGGGACAGCAGGAAATTGACCTGTAATTTGCGATTATTCCTTGCTTATCAATACTTTTTTTGAGTATTTCTATTGACTTTCGCCGACGTTGATATATAATATAGTAGATTGTTTGGGAATATTAGTTTTTGCATGATAAATTATTCGGAACTTGATGATAATAGATTACAGGAGCTGGCGGCTGTCGGTGACAGGCAGGCGGAGGAACGGCTTGTTGTGAAATATATGCGCCTTGTGCGTAGGTGTTCACGGCCGTTTTTCCTCGTCGGCGGCGCTCCGGAGGATCTTATACAGGAAGGTATGCTCGGTCTGCTTTCCGCAATCAGGCAGTACGATCCCCAGCAAAATGCGGCATTCAAAACATATGCCGAGCTGTGCATCAAAAACAGGCTTTTGAGCGCAGTCAAAACAGATTCACGTTTGAAGCACAATCCGCTTAACGACGGGTTGCCGCTCGACTCATTACTCTCAGAAGAATCCCAGATCCCCCTATTGGCATACACCGAACTTTTTCGGAGAACACCTGAAGAGCAGGTTCTGGCCAGAGAGAACAAAATGGAATTGCAGCAATCGTTCAAGCGCTGCCTTTCTCCGATGGAGAGGAACGTTTTGCGGCTGTACCTTGACGGCTTGAGTTATCAGGAAATAGCGGAGCAGACCGGAAAGCCGATCAAAGCCGTCGACAATGCAATTCAGAGAATCAGGCGCAAGCTGGCGCAAAACCTTGATTCAGGCGTTATCAGCAAAAGCTGACGCATATAAAAGCCGATAGGCAAGTTTTTCAAAAGAGAGGATTCAAAATGTACGAAGACAAGACCTTAGTTTGCAAAGAGTGTGGTCAGGAGTTCGTGTTCTCCGCTGGTGAGCAGGAATTCTACGCAGAGCGCGGCTTCCAGAACGAGCCCCAGCGCTGCAAGGCATGCCGTGATGCTCGCAAGAACGCAGCACGTGGTCCCCGTGAGTTCTTTACCGCAAAATGCGCAGCTTGCGGCGGCGAAGCAAAGGTTCCCTTTGAGCCTAAGTCTGACCGTCCCGTATACTGCAGCGAGTGCTTTGCAAAGATGAGGGAAGAGCAGGCCTGAAATTCGTTTAGGCAATAGAATGGGGCGCTCAAGAAGCGTCCCTTTCTGTTTGACAAGCGAACAATCCACTTAGACAGGAGACGGAACAATGTTTGAAATCACTAAGGAAACCATGGTTTCCGAGATCCTCGAAAAATGCCCCGAAGCCATGCCCAAGTTCCAGGAGCTTGGTATGCACTGCCTCGGATGCGCACTTGCAACCGCCGAAACGCTTCAGCAGGCTTGCGAGGCACACGGCGTTGACGTTGACGAGTTTATAATCGAACTCAAGGCGTTTATTATTTTCGGAGTTTGATACGAAACGTTTAAAAGCCGGGGATGTCCCGGCTTTTTGCGTATGTTTACGGAGGCACAATGAGCAAACGACTGGATACGATCGCCGACCTTGTAAAGGCCGGTGTCGGCGTTATCGACGTCGGTACCGACCACGCATATATTCCGATACTGCTGCGTAAAAACGGCTATGCCGGATTTATCACGGCGACGGATATAAACGAAGCGCCGCTTAAAAAGGCAAAGCTCAATTTGGCAGATAGCGACTGCGAGAGCAGCGTTGAGCTTAGGCTTTGCGACGGCTTTGCCGACTGCGACCCCGAAAAAGCGGATACCGTGATAATTGCCGGGATGGGCGGGGATACGATCGTCGGCATACTTGACCGTGCGGAATGGTGTATGCATCCGGGAATGAAACTGATACTGCAGCCTGCAACCAAAGCCGAAATACTCAGGTATTGGCTTGTGAATAACGAATTTAAGATAGAAAATGACATACTCATCAAAGAAAACGGTATGCTCAATCAGATAATTTACGCCGAGTTCGGAGTGCCGGAAAAGTACGCAGACGCCGAGCTTTTTACCGGGAAATATGAGCATATACGGGACAGTGAGTATTTTTCGGAGCATATAAAGCGGCATATGCGGCGCTTTGCTGATGCTGCGGACGGTATAGACGCAACGGAGCGAACAGGGCTTCTACCGTGGAAAAAGCTGCTTTGCGGCATGGTTTCCGAGCTTCAAAGAATGGAGGCGGCTAAAAATGAAGGCAAAATGCATATATAAGTTTTTAAACGAGCTTGCGCCGATAGAGCTGAAGATGGATTTCGACAACGTCGGACTGCTTGTCGGAGACCCGAACGCCGAGGTCAAAAGCTGCCTTGTCGCCTTGGACATTACGGATGCCGTCATTGACGAGGCGGCACACAAGGGCGCACAGCTCATAGTGTCCCATCACCCGGTGATATTTGAGGCGATGAAAAGCGTTTTACCCGACGACGAACAGGGAAGAAAGCTTATAAAGCTCATAAAAAATGACATTGCTGCCGTGTGCATGCACACTAATCTCGACATTGCCGAGGGCGGCGTCAACGATGCACTCATGGCTGCGCTGGGCTGTCCCGTGTCGGCTGCGCTCGACCCCGACGGCTGCGGACGAGTCGGTGAATACCCGCAGCAAATTGAGATGAACGATTTTCTCGAACTTTGCAAAACTGCTCTTAACGCCAACGGCTTGCGGTATCACGACGCAGGAAGATCCGTAAAGCGCATTGCGGTCATGGGCGGCTCCGGCGGCGGAAGTCTGCACTGTGCTTTTGAGCTTGGCTGCGACACATACGTTACCGCCGATGTGAAATACAATCACTTTCTCAGCGCTGCCGAATTGGGGATAAACCTTATCGACGCCGACCATTTCTGCACCGAAAACGTTATTGTACCAGTGCTTGCGGATAAGCTTAAAGCAAAGTTTCCTGAGCTGAACGTGACGATCTCGGAGCGCCACTGTCAAACGGCGAAGTTTTTCGTGTAACAGAATATTTTACCTTCGCTGGTCATAGACTCGTACAAACGAGACAGTCTGCGGAGGTTTTTTTATGACCAGTAATAATATTTATCAAGACATCGCCGAGAGGACCGGCGGAGCAATAATGCTCGGAGTTGTCGGACCCGTCAGAACGGGTAAATCTACGTTTATAAAACGCTTTATGGAAACCCTCGTTATCCCCAACATCGAGGATGTGTATATGCGGGAGCGTGCGATCGACGAGCTGCCGCAAAGTGGCTCCGGCAAAACGATAATGACCGCCGAACCCAAATTTGTACCTGAGGAAGCCGCCCGCATCGAGGTGGGGGATGGTGTAGGCTTGTCCGTAAGGCTTGTCGATTGCGTTGGGTATATGGTCAGAGGTGCGTCGGGACAGTTCGAGGACGGAGCTGAGAGAATGGTCACGACACCGTGGTTTGATCACGAGGTCACAATGACCGAGGCTGCCGAATCGGGAACTGCAAGAGTCATAAGCGACCATTCCACGATAGGCATTGTGATAACGACCGACGGCAGCATATGCGATATACCGAGAGAGGACTACACGGAGCCTGAGCGGAGAGTCATAAGCGAGCTGAAAGCTATCGGAAAGCCGTTTATTGTGCTGCTCAACAGCGTGGCGCCTGAGTCGGAGGAGGCGTCAGAACTGGCGCAGAGCATTGCTGCGGAGTACGATGTCACCTGCAAGGCGGTCAACTGTCAGGCGCTGAACGAAAAGGACATCGGAGACCTTATGATGCAGATACTTTGCGAATTTCCGATTGAGGAAGCAGCAGTTACTCTGCCGTCGTGGTTTGCTGCCCTTGAAAATGACTGCGAATTGAAGGAGCGATTTTACGCCGAGCTTCTTTCGCTTTATTCCGAGACGTCAAAAATAAGAGACGTAAATGCGGCGATAGCCCAGCTGCAAAACCTCGAATACATCGAGTCTGCCGAAGCGGAAAGCTGCGACATGGGCTGCGGCACGGTCAATATCCGCATTGAATTTCCGAGGTCGCTGTATTACGACATCATCAGTGAAAAGAGCGGCTTTACGATCAGCGACGACGGTGATCTTCTGCGGCTGCTTACCGAGTTGCATGAGGTCAATGCGGACTACGAACACATAAAAAAGGCGCTGAACGACGTGCGTGAAAAGGGCTACGGCGTGGTGCTTCCGAGTCAGAACGAGATGAATATACAGGAGCCGCAGATCGTTAAAGAGGGCGGCCGCTATGCGGTGAAGCTCAAAGCGAGCGCTCCTGCGATCCATATGCTCAAGACGGGCATAGAAACCGAGCTTAGCCCCACGATAGGCGGAGACTCGGCGTCGGAGGAGATAATCAGCTTCCTGCTGCAGGGCGTTGACGGCGATATGAGCAGACTTTGGGAGTCGAACATATTCGGGCGCTCGCTTTACGATATTGCCGAGGAGGGCATATACGAGAAGTTGAGCAATCTGCCGGACAATGCACGGGCAAAGCTTCAGGAAACGCTGCAAAGGATCATAAACGACGGCAGCGGCACTCTTATTTGTATACTATTGTGAAAATGCGGGCAAAGCCCGCATTTTTTTCTTGAAATGAAAAAGATATAATATTATAATAAACTAATTAAGTAATAGGAGATGAGTAAAGTGAAAGCTGTATCAAAAATCGCAGAGGGCGTCCATGCGTCCACGACTCTTGCCGTTGATTCGCTTGCAAAGCAAATGAAAGAGGACGGCTACGACGTTATACGCTTCGGAACTGGAGAGCCTGATTTCAACACACCGGACAATATAAACATGGCTGCAATTGCCGCCATATGCGACGGAAAGACAAAGTATACTCCGGCAGCGGGAATACCCGCACTGCGCAAGGCGATAGCAAAGCAGCTTCAGGATGACTGCGGGCTTTCATATGACTATACGCAGATCGTAGTCGCAAGCGGTGCAAAGCACAGCGTTTATATTGCGCTCGCAGCAATAACCAACCCCGGCGACGAAATAATCATTCCTGCACCGTTTTGGGTCAGCTATTATGAGATGGTCAAGATGACCGGCGGTGTTCCTGTGATCGTAACGGCAGGGGAGGAGAGCGGCTTTAAAGTCACGGCTTCCCAGATTGAAGCCGCAATAACCGATAAGACCAAGTGCCTCATGCTCAACAACCCCTCGAATCCCACGGGTATGATCTATTCAAAAGACGAGCTTAAAAGCATTGCGGAAGTCTGCGTAAAGCATGATCTGTACATCCTTGCGGACGAGATATACTACAAGCTCATTTACGACGGAATAGAATTTACAAGCATCGCAAGCCTCGGTGACGAGGTCAAAGAGCGCTGCCTTCTTATAAACGGCGTTTCCAAGTCGTATGCAATGACCGGCTGGCGCATAGGCTACTGCGCCGCAAACAAGCAGCTTGCAAAGATAATGTCCAACTACCTCAGCCATTCGACGGGCGCTCCTTCGACCATAAGCCAGTGGGCGGCGGTCGAGGCGATAAACGGACCGCAGCAGAGCTGTGAGGAAATGCGCAAAGCCTTTGAGGAGCGCAGAGACTATATCGTACAGCGCATGAACTCCATTCCGGGCGTCAGCTGCATTAAGCCGAACGGTGCATTTTACGTTATGATGAACATTGAAAAGCTCATCGGACGCACCCTCGGCGGTAAGCTCATAACGAATGACGACGATTTTGCGGTCGCTTTCCTTGAAAGTGCATACGTTGCAACGGTTCCTTGCTCCGGCTTCGGTATGAAGAACTTTATCCGCTGGTCGTATGCGGCCTCGATGGACAATATCAAAGAGGCGCTTGACAGACTCGAAAAGTTTCTTGCGCAATAAAGAAATAATCACCCCATATTAAACATAGCTTTAAATGGGGTGATAGTAGTGTTTATAACCGTAAAACTCAAAAAACTGATTCTGATAATCGCCGTTTTAGTCGTATTGATCGCAGCAATTATAGTACTTCTTGTCGGCTGCGGCAAGAGCGATACCGCCGAAACCGCCGTACTCGGAAATACAACTGCGACGCTTGTGATAGACCCCGGTCACGGGGGGATCGACGGCGGTGCGGTGTCGGAAAGCGGCGTGAAGGAAAGCGACATAAACCTTGCGATCTCCGATAAAATGGCGTGTCTTGCGGATTTCCTCGGCGTCAGATATGTGAAAACCGTGGAAGCGGACGCTGTATCCGGCGAAAGCGCCGGATACAGCGAGCATGAAAACCTCGTTTCGAGGGCGAAGCTTGTCAATTCGACCGAGAACGCAGTCCTTATAAGCGTTCATCAGAACGAATATCCAAACGAGCTTGTGAAGGGCGCAGAGGTCATGTACGCCGACACGGACGGCAGCAGAAACCTCGCCGAGAGCGTGCAGAGCCTGCTCGTGTCGCAGCTTGACCCGGAGAATCGCAGAGTGTTCAGACCCGCTCCGCAGGAGCTGCTTTTGACGAGGAGCATTAACTGCCCCGGCGTGCTGGTGGAATGCGGATTCCTGTCAAACCCCTCCGAGGCCGAAAAGCTTGCAAGCTGGGACTATCAGATGAAAATTGCGGCTATACTCGTGGCATCATATATGAATTTCTCGGCGACTTACTACAACGCATAGGTGATATTATGAAACAGAAGACGGTTTTTTGCTGCACCGAGTGCGGCAACGAAACGCTGAAGTGGAGCGGCAGATGCCCGGTTTGCGGAGCGTGGGACAGCTTTAAAGAGGTTAAGCTTGAAAAAAGCGGCGGCAAAACCGCTGCCGTTCGTTCGGCAAAGGTGCCGAAGCTCATTTCCGAGCTTGACAACGAGGAGGAGCTGCGCTTTTCCACGGGAATAGGCGAGCTTGACCGTGTGCTTGGCGGGGGAGCCGTTAAAGGCTCCATCGTGCTTGTGGGCGGTGCGCCGGGTATAGGCAAGTCAACCTTGCTGCTGCAGCTTTGCGGCTTGGTCGATGAAGGGCAGAAGATACTCTATGTCAGTGGGGAAGAGAGCGAGCGCCAGATTAAAATGCGCGCACAAAGGCTTGGCGTTGACGGTGGAAAGATATATGTTCTTGCGGAAACCGGGCTGAATGAGGTCCTGTCGGCGGCAGAGCGTTTGGAGCCTGATCTTGTGATAATCGACTCGATCCAAACCATGTTTGACGCCGACGTAAGCTCCGCACCGGGCAGCATAAGCCAGGTCAGAGAGTGTACCATGGCGATCATGCGTCAAACTAAGGACAGGGGCTACACCACCTTCGTTGTCGGACACATAAACAAAGAGGGCAGCATTGCAGGACCAAAGGTGCTTGAACATATGGTCGACTGCGTTCTGTATTTTGAAGGCGAGCGCAGCACCTCGTTCAGAATACTCAGAGCAGGAAAAAACCGTTTCGGCTCGACAAACGAGATCGGCGTATTTGAAATGGCGGACAACGGTCTGAAGGAACTTCAAAATCCGTCTGAGATACTGCTTTCCGGCAGACCCGATGCCGCTCCCGGCACCTGCGTTACCTGCGTTATCGAGGGTTCAAGACCGATACTTGCCGAGATACAGGCTCTTGTGGCTCCGTCTGCATATAACTCCGGGCGGAGAAGCTCAAACGGCATTGATTATAACAGGGCAACGCTGCTGCTTGCCGTACTTGAAAAGCGTGGCGGTATGGCGCTGTCCGGCTGCGACGCCTACATAAACGTCATCGGCGGTCTTGAGCTTGACGAGCCTTCTGCCGACCTCGCAACGGTGCTTGCCATTGCAAGCTCGTTCAGGGACAAGCCTCTCGGCGCCGATCTTGCGGCGGTAGGGGAGGTTGGCTTGTCGGGAGAAGTCAGAAGTATAAATTCTCTCAACATGAGACTGACCGAGATATCCCGTCTCGGATTTAAGCGCTGCGTCATTCCTGCGCATATCAAAGATGATATCAAGGCGCCGCAGGGACTTGAACTGATAGCCGTCAAGGACATCAGAGAAGCCATAAGGCAAACACTGGGCTGATGATCGGTACGATTAAAACACCGCATTTGCCGAAAGGCAGAGTGCGCAATTTAATAATTGGCGAAAAGTACGAAAAATTGCTTGAAAATGCCGCAATTAAGCATAATTTTGAGTTGATTTGTTTAAAAAATAATCAGTACTGTGACGAGCGACTGTCCGGACATACGGACCTTGCAGCGGTACACATAGGCGGCAATGAGCTGGTGTGCAGACGGTATTTAAAAAATACCGAGGCTCACAGGCGTTTAAACGAGCTTGGCGTTAATGTTGAATTTGTTGATAATTGTCTTAGCCCGGAGTATCCGGATGATGCATCGCTTAACTTTTGCGTGGTCGGCAACAAGGTTCTGATGAACCCGAAAACTGCGGATGCACAAACCGTCAAGAAATTAACAAGCACATTGGCGTACTGCAAACAGGGGTACACGAAATGCACAGTGTGCGTCGTGGACGAAAACTCGATAATTACCGAGGACAAGGGTGTTTCGTTATGCGCACGGAATGCCGGGATTGAGGTACTTGAGATTTCAAGCTGCGGAATACTGCTTGACGGATATCCTAATGGTTTTATCGGCGGCGCTTCATTTAAACTTGCACCCGACATACTTGCGTTTACGGGTGCAATAAGCGATACATATATAATGAATGAGATCGAGACATTTCTGAGCGCTCGCAATATAAAAGCAGTGTATTTAAATGATACGCCTGCAATAGATATAGGAAGTGCGATCCCGATAACAGAAGAAGTTACCGACACCGTTAGCTTGTAATGCATATGGCAAAAGCAGGCGCTTTTGACGATCAATGAGTGTCAGTTATACATTATAATTGTAATACATATGTAAACTGCCCCAAAACCGCTAAAAACCCTCCCCTAAATTAAACAAAATTTTTATTTTGTTTAATTTCTCGTCGAGAAAATATGCAAATTGCCGACAGGCAATTTGCTAATCAAAATAACGATTTTGTTTATTTTCTGCTGGACTACCTCACCCCCTTAACAATGACACAATACCATACTGCGGCAAGGTGCGTCAACTAAAAGTTTACGCTTATGCAAAAAAATAAACGTTAACTCAGAGCCGCACTCCATGGCGTACGGCTTTTTTAAGGCGCTTCGTGCGCAGCATCTGAGCAGCACAAGCGTAAAGAATGGTCGTTGTCTCGTTGGAATGATTCAGCGCACGCTGAACCGCCTTAATATCGCCGTACTTCTCGAAAAGGTCTACTGCGTAGACTTTTCGGAAGCTATGCGGCGCTACGTTTTGATCGAGTCGGAACATCTTCGCCGCCCTCTTGACATCTTTCCAAACCGCTTGCCGTGTGCGGTGCCGTTCCCCGCTGCGACCGGGGAACGCCCACACCTTCCCGGCTTGCCTAAGGATCGCCGCCCGCAGCGGCTCAGGCAAACCGACCATGCGGCGCTTTTTCGTTTTCTGTTCCGTGACCCAAAAACGGGGCTTAATCTGCTCCGTTTTGAGATTGAGCACGTCCCCCACCCTAAGCCCGGTGTGTAAACTGACCTGACAAACAAGGGCATTTGACGGTGTAAGAACAGCCAAAACGTGCTCAAGCTCTCGATCTAAAAGGTATTCCGTTTTAATAAAAAAGCCTCCTTTAAAGAAAAAATTACGTTGATTTTCGCCGCCGCAGCGGCGGCACCCGTTGCGCCGCCTACGCTTTGCGTCGGTGTTAACAATCCTGAAAAAGTAAACTCGTCATATCTCAAACACATATGCGAGGTATTTTGCGACTTCGCCGACCGTCATTTTTTCCGGCTTTTTTCTGCCGAGCGACAGAAAAAAAGCCTCGTCTGCATCAAGCAAAGGCTTGATGACCTTGCGGATATTGGCATAGAATCCCCGCTGATGCTGTTTCCTAGTTTTGCACATTTCATATACAATATCGCCCGTTGTGGGTACATGTTGCGGCTCTTTTCGTATTTTTAAGCGTATTTTATACACAAGCTCGACAAAATCATAAAACCCCGCCTTGGTGTCGTCGCAGCCCAAAATGTCAAGAACATTGCCCGCTTGAGCATAATCACGTTCATCTTTCTCAGTAATCATTTAATCGCCTCCCAAGGTCAGCACAGCAAAATCGAGACCGCCTCGCTGGAACGTCTGCACCGTGTCTGCATTATCGCTCAAAAACTGGCTAAAGTCAACATCTGTAAGAACGACGTCGGGACGCTTCAAAGCGCCCCCGGAGTAATACCAGCGCCCCCCTATTTTTTCGGTTTCCTTGCTTATGTATTTACAAACATATCCGACAGCAGATTTATAATTCCCATACAGCTCAATTGCGGTTGAGAATCCAAACCGCCACTCAGTCACATTGTAAACAATGTGACAGCCGGAGGAGAGCAAACGCTCTCGCTCCCGGCTGCTTTTCGGCTTCCGTGGCTTCTTCAATTCGCCTCCCGTTACTGTGCCACTGTCGAACAATCCCAAGCAATTATTAACGAAGCCGTGAAAATGTACAGCTCCATCCTTGTGGCGCTCCGGCACAAGAACATACTTTAAACCGTTGCGCCTTACTCTATTGTCAAGCCATGTGTTAAGCTTTTTAACTATGGCGTTCATGTCGTACCTATCGATTTTTGAGGCGTCCAAAGTGAACGTGACAAAGTGCGTAAAATCATTGCTAAAGGCAATATCACGCACAGCAGCTCTCGCCCGCCGCTTTGCTCGTGCGAGGGAATCACTTTCATCTCCTCCCCCGCCGTCGTCTTTCGTCTCCGGCTTCCACTTGTCAGCAAGCTCCCAACCGGATTCTCTGAACACGTTCTCACGAGCTACGAGCAGCTCTTGAGACCCATCAGGATATACTTTTACTCTGCAATTATGCATTATTTCTGGCAGAGATTTAAACCTTGCATCATTCACATTTGACGGAATAACGTCCCTATATCAAGTAATAGAATTCCCGCCGCACGATGCGTCGCCGCCTGACGGCGGCTGCGCCCGCTTTGCGTCGCCGCCTATAAGGCGGCGGCGACATAAAGCGTGCGCTCGTGCTGGTGCGCAGCAACGTATTTACTGCACTCGGCGGCGTCCTCGCAAGGGGGGGACAAAGCCCCCCCGCTGCGGTGCCGCTGTCTTGCGCAAGCGCAAGACTAAAAATGTATGCGCTCTCGCCGGGAGGCGGCTCGTTCTGTCGCCGCCTCTGATCCGGCTCGCCATGGCGACCGCCGCTGCGGCGGCGGCGCCGGACGCGCCCGCTCCCGCATGCCGTCGACAGCCCCCGGACGCCTGCCCTCTCGGTTCCAGTACACAAAACACCCGAAAAAGCAAGGGTCAAGATGAACGCAAGGCGCCCTTGCTTTTTCGTGTGTTTTGTGTCCTCCACCTCGTCCCTTCCCTTGCCCGTGGCGGGGGCTAGCTGCGCTGCGCGGCGGTCTCGCTTGCTCGCCCCTGGGCACGCCCCGTGCCAGGGTGGGAGCGCCCGGTGCCCCCAGTCGCCGCCCTCCTACGTCGGGTACGCATGCTCTCGCTCCCCTCACGGGGCGTCAGGGCGCAAAGGGCGATGCCCTTTGCGCCTTTGAGAACGAAGCAACACCCCGTGAGGAAAAGAGAGGGTGCAGCCGCTGCTGCGGCAGCGGCACAACTGCGCCGTTCTATTTCGCCGCCGGGGAAAGCTTCGGTGCATTGGCTCCGCTCTTACGAGCGCAGCCCGCCTGTCGGCGTTTGTTTATAAGGCATCATAAACAGGAATACTATTTCGCAGAAGCTAAACAAAATCAGTTTTATTTTGTTTAATTTAGCGTCTGCGTTTTGAGCGTATATGTTTAGAGTTTACGGGCTTATGCCCTGCTGTGCGGGTTTAGGCCAAAGGAGATTTGAATGGATTACAGAGATGAAGCTCCCGAAATAATCAGAGGTTTCTTGACATATCACGAGACTATCAAAGGTCATTCACGAAAGACCGTAGACGAATATTATCTCGATCTTAGGACGTTCTTCAGATTTATAAAGATCCACCGCAATCTTGTGCCTCGCGACACCGAGCTTGACGAGATCTCGATTTCCGATATTGACCTTGCTTTTGTCAAATCCGTCACCGTTTCCGAGGCTTATGACTATTTGAGTTTTCTTGCCCGTGACCGTGTTAAAAATCAACGCAGCCACGAGCTTGACTACGGTACCAAAGCAAGCACCAGAGCGAGAAAGGTTTCTACGCTCAGAAGCTTCTATAAGTATTTGAATGTCAAGGCAAAGCTCATAGACGACAACCCTCTGAAAGACCTTGACGTCCCCAAAATCCCCGCTACCCTTCCCCGCTATCTCACGCTTGAGGAAGCGCAGGCTCTCCTGCGCTCGGTCGACGGAAAAAACAAAGAACGTGACTACTGCATTCTTTGCATTTTCCTGAACTGCGGGTTGCGTATTTCGGAGATCGTAGCGCTTAATCTCCAGGACGTGCGAAGCGATTCGCTCAGAGTATTCGGCAAAGGCAGCAAAGAACGCATCCTCTACCTAAACGACGCAACGGCGGCCGCCATAAACGACTACCTTGCCGTCAGAAAGAACATTGCTGCGGTTGACAGGAATGCGCTGTTTCTCTCGAACAGGCGCACGAGGATCACACGGGAGACCGTACACAGCATGGTAAAAAAGTCGCTTTTAAAAGCCGGACTTGACGCCGACAAGTATTCGTCACACAAGCTGCGGCACACCGCCGCCACGCTGATGCTCAAAAACGGAGTTGACGTCAGGACGCTTCAGGAGCTGCTTGGGCATGAGAATCTGAACACGACTCAGATATACACTCACGTTGACAATTCGGAGCTTCGTACCGCTGCAATGGCAAATCCCTTGGGCAGCTTTGATCCGGATAAGAAAGATGAATAAATGAAAAAAGCCTTGGAAATACAACGTATTTCCAAGGCTTTAAGCTTATTTTCGGCTGCCCATTCTGTTCTTGAGCTGAGATATGAGCGAATCGTTGGTGACCTGTATACTGTTTAGAACTGCGGCACACGCCAAAACCATGTCGATAAATGCAATAAACCACAGTGTTGCGTATCCTAAGAGAGCGAGTATCACAAGCACGAGCTTCAGCAGCACGATTGCGATGAGATTCGCTTTCTGAATTTCGCAGACCCGTTTGGATGCCGTGTACGCAACGGGCAGGCCGAAAACGCCGACGCTGCTCATGCGCATATCCGCACCGTCGTCATCCCCTACCCTTGCGTCTATATCGGCCGAGGAGTGGAATTCACCGTTTTCGGCGGATACATACATGAGCTTTTCGCCCTCGTCAAGCGAAGTTTTGATCTCTTCAAGTATCTCGGCTTTCTTTTCGGAGGTGCAGCCGTAATGGAATTCGTCCGCTCCTACGGTTTCGGCAAAATCAGCGGTGGCGCCTTCGGAGTCGTCGGACAGCAAAACGGTCCTGATCCCGCCGAATTCCTTGAGGTCCGACACGACCGCCTGAGCGTATGGGTTGACGTTTTCCTTAAAGCAGATGCGCCCTGCGTACTTGTTGGCGACCGCCATGTAAAACGTAAAGCCGCCTCTCACGTCCTTTTCAGGAATGGCGATATTCCGTGCATCGAAAACGTCCTTTGTCATAATGCAAAGCGGAATACCGTGGATCGTGACCTCCATACCGCAGCCGGGAATATCGTTCGACTTCTCAATATACTGAGGCATTACGGTACCCTTGTAGGCGGCAAGTATGGGTACTGCGATACGGAGCTGCGAATTATACGCAACGTACGCTGCAAGCGCTTTAAATGTGCCGTTATCGAGTATCGGAGAGCTGATCGAAGCAAGCTTCGGGCAAGCGTCCGCAAAGACCTCGTCCTTGTCGAAAGCGGCGGCGGTCACATGAGAGAGCTCCTCAAGCACCTCGGAGTTCTTAACCAGAACGCCGTGAGACGCAGCCAGTGCCAGCCCTGTTTCCGCAGACAACGGAAATGAGATGAGCGCCGACGCCGGAGCCGCAGCGAGGATCAGCATAAGGCCACGCCTTATCGACATCACATAGGTCATCTCGGTAATAAGGGGCATAAGCACTGCATAAATGAGCGCAACGAGCAGCGCCGCCTTCAGCAGCATATCCATGATCGGTGCGGTTTTGGTCAAAACGGAGCTTTTAAGTGCGGTAGGCTTCGAGACGATCTCACGGAAAGCTTCTGCGGTGTCGGAATCATCGTCGGGGATGAAAGAGAATATCTCTTTCCTGCTGCGATACATTGCGTAGCCCAGCAACAGGCTGCCGAGCTGGTACATGATTATAAGCAGACAGGCTTCATTTGCACATCCGGCTGCAAAGCCGACAACAGCGACAAAAATTAGAATGATATTGTAATTGAAGTAGTCCTTCTCCCCTATTGCCGCTGCTGCGTTCAAGACCATATCGAAGCCGGCAATTAGAGCCGCTGCGACGGAAAGAACAACAAAGGTGAAAGCCGTGACGTTCAGCGTATTGGCAAGTATCAGCAACGCTGCTGCAGCTAAGATGCGGACAATTTTGATAATGTCAAGAGCATCCTTTATTCCGGTGTCTTTAACGGGTATGCTGCTCATGGGCAAACCTCCCTTTTATCTGTGAGGAGTATAGGTTCAAGCCTTTCCGTCACAACCGAGAACGTCAACGATCTTGTGCGCAACCATGTCCTTTATGGCGGCTCTTGCGGGCTTGAGATACTGACGGGGGTCAAAGTGATCGGGATGCTCATTGAAATACTTGCGGATGGACGCAGTCATTGCAAGGCGAAGGTCGGAGTCGATGTTTATCTTGCAGACCGCCATTGATGCAGCTTTGCGGAGCTGATCTTCCGGAACGCCGATCGCACCGGGCATGTTGCCGCCGTTTTCGTTGATGATCCTGACAAATTCCTGAGGTACGGAGGATGAGCCGTGAAGCACTATCGGGAATCCGGGCAGACGGCGCTCGACATCCTCAAGAATATCAAAGCGGAGCTTGGGATCGGTGCCGGGCTTGAACTTGTACGCACCGTGAGAGGTGCCGATCGCAATTGCGAGGGAGTCGCAGCCGGTGCGCTCCACAAACTCCTGAACGTCTTCGGGACGGGTGTAGGAGGAGTCCTCTGCGCTGACCTTGACCTCGTCCTCGATTCCGGCAAGCGTTCCCAGCTCTGCCTCGACGACGACACCGTGGTCGTGTGCATACTCGACGACCTGACGGGTAAGAGCGATGTTGTCCTCAAACGACTTCGAGGAAGCGTCGATCATAACGGAGGTAAAGCCGCCGTCGATGCAGGACTTACAAAGCTCAAAGCTGTCGCCGTGGTCAAGATGAAGCGCAATGGGCAGACCTGTTTCGATAACAGCAGCCTCCACCAGCTTCATAAGATAGGTGTGATTTGCATAGGCACGGGCGCCCTTGGACACCTGAAGGATGAGCGGTGCATTGAGCTCTGCTGCCGCTTCGGTGATGCCCTGAACGATTTCCATGTTGTTGACGTTGAAAGCTCCTATGGCGTAACCGCCCTTATACGCTTTCTCAAACATTTCGGTTGTGGTAACCAGTGGCATTTGATCATCTCCTGTTAAAAAATAAATATACAGTTTTTCTTTATATATATTTATTATAATACGAATTTGTGTTATAATCAACCGTAATAAAACAACGGAGGCGATCTTTTGGATAAAAATTTCGATTCCCGACTCGTCGGAGCCTGTATACTCGGTCAATCCGGCGGTCCCACATCTGTTATTAACGCCAGCGCATACGGCATTATCAAAACCGCACTTGAATGTGACTGTATCACGAAGGTCTATGGGGCGGCATACGGCATTAAGGGCGTACTTAATGACGAACTTTACGACATGGGCGAAGAGGACGAATATGAACTCAAGCTCCTTCTTAACACACCGTCGTCGGAGCTTGGCTCCTGCCGCTATAAGATCAAGGACTACAAAGAGGATGACACGGAGTATAAGCGCATACTCGAAATCTTTAAAAAGTACGACGTTCGCTACTTTTTCTATAACGGTGGCAACGATTCTATGGATACCTGCAACAAGATAAGCAGCTATCTTGAAAACGTGGGATACGAGTGCCGCGTTATAGGTGTTCCGAAGACCATTGACAACGACCTGTTTGGCACGGATCATTGCCCCGGCTTCGGCAGCGCCGCAAAATTCATCGCCACCTCCTGTATGGAGATAGACAAGGACACCGATGTTTACGACAACGAAATGGCGACGATAGTTGAGATAATGGGCAGACACGCCGGCTGGCTCACCGCCTCCGCTGCGCTTGCGACCGAGTACGGTCACGGTTGTGGCCCCGATCTCATCTACCTCCCCGAACGTGATTTTGACCTTGACGCCTTTACCGAGGACGTCGAAAAGGTGCTGAAAAACAAGCACAATGTGCTTGTTGCGGTCTCTGAGGGGCTGCACTACTCCGACGGCTCCTTTGTTTCCGAGGCGCAGAAATCGGGAACCGACGGCTTCGGCCATGCTCAGCTCGGCGGTCTTGCGACCCGCCTTGCGGATTACCTCAAGGATCGGCTGAAGCTCAAGAAGGTCCGTGCGATCGAGCTTAGCCTACTTCAGCGCAGCGCAGCGCATATAGCGTCCGCCGTGGATATTGACGAGGCCTTTGCCGTCGGCAAATTTGCCGTCGAGCAGGCAGCCTTGGGAAAGAGTGGTCAAATGGTCGCTCTGGAGCGGGATGACACCGCTGGGCTTTATCGCTGCTACCCCACCCTGATCTCATTAAACAGCGTTGCAAACTATGAGAAAAAGGTTCCGCTTGAGTGGATAACGGAGGACGGAAACTATGTGACCTCGGATTTCATAAACTATGTGCTTCCCCTTATTCAGGGAGAACCCAAGGTACCGAGAGAAAACTCCCTTCCGAGGTATGCGCGTCTCAAAAAGGTTCGCACCAAGATATAACGAAAAAATCCGTGACGAATTGTCGTCACGGATTTTTTGCGCACTTTACTTGTCAAATGCCGGGTTTGTAATATAGAAATTCTTTTCGTCAAGCTTCTCGAGCGTTCTTCGCAGCCCTTCGCCGAAGCGCTGATAGTGTACGACCTCCCGCTCACGAAGGAAACGTATCACGTTATTGACGTCAGGGTCATCAGAGAGACGGAGAATGTTGTCGTAAGTCTTTCTTGCCTTCTGCTCTGCCGCCATATCCTCGCTCAGATCGGCAATTACATCGCCGGACACCTGCATAGTTGCGGCAGTCCACGGTGTTCCGGATGCAAACTGCGGATATACACCTGCCGTGTGGTCTACAAAGTAGGCATCAAAGCCGGACTTCTTGATCTCCTCCGGCGTCATCTTTCTTGTGAGCTGGTGGACTATTGCGCCGATCATCTCAAGGTGTCCCAGCTCCTCGGTGCCTATATCGGTAAGCAGCCCCTTAAGCTCCGGGTACGGCATGCTGTAGCGCTGACTCAGATATCGCAGCGATGCGCCGAGTTCACCGTCGGGACCGCCGTATTGTGAGATAATGAATTTCGCAAGCGCCGGATTCGGGTTTGCGATTTTTACCGGGTATTGCAGCTTCTTCTCATATACAAACATATTTAGCCCTCCATACCCGCTTTATAGTCCCACGGCCACGGGTTTTTGAGCCATGTATATGATTTGCACTGACTTACGTCACAGCGGCTTACGGGACCGTACTGCGTGGTGTACCTTTCCCTTGCCTCCTGAGCAAGGGCGCAAACGCTTTTGTACATCTCAAAGGCTTCCTGGTCGCTTGAGTGGGTGTCGAGGTACAGTGCAAGCTCCTGCTCGACAAAGTCAAGCGCCATCAGCTCACCCAGCGGAGTGCCGGCAAGATCGCCTGTGTTGACCATATTCATAAAGGGCAGGTCAAGTCCGGGGAAAAGAGTGCCTCTTGATAACGCCTCGCCCGTCTTGTATGACGGATTTACGCTTTCCTGAAGCGGCACATATGCCATCGCAAGCGGCGAGCATTCGGACAATGAACCCTGCTTATAGTTGCATTTATTGTTCACGCTTGTGGATTCCTCCTTTGCACAACATAATATGCGCATCGGGGTAAAGATGTGAAAAAGCCACCCATTGGGTGGCTTTTTCGCATTATCAGCGTATCATTTCCTTAAATTCTTCTTCGCTTATGACCTTGACGCCAAGCTCGTTTGCCTTTGTTAGCTTAGAGCCTGCGTTTTCTCCGGCAAGCACGATGCCGGTCTTTTTCGAGACCGAGGAAGAAACCTTGCCTCCCATGCGCTCGATGATCGCCGAAGCCTCGCTCCTTGTAAACTCACTGAGTTCACCCGTGAGCACAAAGGTGACGCCAGCAAACCGGGTATCGGAGAGGGTCTCCTTGCTCTCAAACGACACTCCCGCATTCCGCAGAAGCTCAATCTGGTGCTTGGACTGAGGCAGAGAGAACCATTCGATTATATAGTCTGCGGTGATTTCGCCTATGTCGGGAACCGACAACAGCTCTGCCTTATCCGCTGCGATGAGCTTATCCAATGTGCCGAAATGAGCAGCAAGCGTTTTCGCCGCCTTTTGACCCACCTGACGTATGCCGAAGGCGCACAGGAGTCGGGCAAGTCCGGCATCCTTACTTTTGCCAAGCGCTGCAATCAGCTTCTCCGCAGATCTTTTGCCGAAGCGGTCAAGTCCTTCAAGGTCGGACGCGTTCATATAGTAAAGCTCCGCAGGGCTGTTTGCCAGTCCTGCCGCAATGAGCAGTTCGCACACCGAGATGCCGAGTCCGTCAATGTCCATGGCTTCCTTGGACGAAAAATGAGCAAGGTTTCTAAGTCGCTGAGCGGGACATTCTGGGCTGGTGCATCTTATGGCTGCACCGTCTTCGTCACGCATAACGGGAGCGCCGCATTCAGGGCAGTGATCGGGCATACGGTACGGGACTGAGTTTTCAGGGCGCTTTGTCTTGTTCACCGAGAGAACTTCGGGGATGATCTCCCCTGCCTTTTGCACAAGCACGGTGTCACCTATGCGTATGTCGAGACGCTCGATATTATCGGCATTGTGGAGCGTTGCGTTTGTGACCGTGGTTCCGGCAAGACGTACCGGCTCAATGACGGCCTTCGGCGTCAGAACGCCCGTCCTTCCGACCTGCACCACTATGTCAATGACACGGCTCTCTTTCTTTTCGGGTGGATACTTGTATGCAACCGCCCACCTCGGGGCCTTTGCGGTACTGCCGAGCGCCGCACGCTGAGGAAGGGAGTCGATTTTTATAACGGCTCCGTCGATGTCGTATGCAAATTCGTCCCGATGCTCTCCGATCCACGAAATGCGCTCACAGCAGCCGTCGATGCTTTCATAGACCTTGTACGGCACAACGGGAAAACCCATGTGCTTCATGGCGTCAAGAGTCTTGGCGTGACTGTCAAAGTCGGGGTCGGAGCTATATTGCATATTAAAGCACACGATGTCAAGCTTCCTTGAAGCGGCGATTTTCGGGTCAAGCTGACGAATAGACCCCGCTGCTGCGTTTCTGGGGTTTGCAAGTAGCGGTTCGCCGTTTATCTCACGCTCGGCGTTAAGCTCCTTAAACACCGCCTTGGACATATACACCTCTCCTCTGACGATGAGCCGTTCGGGAGCGTCGGTAAGTCTGAGCGGGAGACTTCTCACGGTGCGCAGATTTTCGGTGACATCCTCGCCTATAAGTCCGTTTCCCCGTGTTGCGCCACGGACAAAGACCCCGTTTTCGTATTCGAGAGACATCGACAGACCGTCGATCTTCGGCTCAACGCAGTAGCGGTGCCTTTCTTCGATCGAAGAATCCATGCGCTGACCGAAGGAATACAGCTCGTCAAAGGAAAAAACGTCGGTGAGGCTCTCAAGCGGCACCTCGTGCCTGACCTGAGAAAACTCCTTCAGTGCCTCGCCGCCGACCCGCTGCGTGGGCGAGTCGGGAGTGATGAGTTCGGGATGCTCGGCTTCAAGCTTCTTGAGCTTCTGCATCATCATATCATATTCGTAGTCGGAGATGACGGGTGCATCCTCGACATAGTACAGCCTGTTGTGGTGTTCAAGCTCCCTTCTCAGAGCAATTATTTCCTTTTGTACGTCCATAATTATTTCTCCACATTAAAGTATGTTTCGGGAACCTTTCCGACTATTACAGTGTCCGCAACAAGGACCTCGGTGAGAACGGTCGCACTTTCCGTTCCCCACGGTATCAGCACGTCAACGTCGATAACGACTTCAAGGTAAAGACGGTAATTGGTCTGATTTATACCGCACGCCTCGACCTTGCTTTTGAAATCGACTCTCGATGATGTGAGCATACTTATCTCAACGCTGACGTTGGGGCCCTTGCCCATCAGCAGGTTTGACCCCAAGAGACTGCCGAGCGGGATTTTTACGATCATAGGATCGGTGTCGGTCGATTCTATCACCATGTTGAGTATTTGCGAGGATAATTCGTTTATATGTGCCATGTTTCCGGAGATTGCGGTCACATTGCCATTGCCGTCACGCTCAAAGTGTACGAAATATTCGAGATCGTAGGCATCGGGATCGATCAGGTCACACACGACCTTGTTGACCGTTGCCGTGACCATATCGGCGGCGTCGGAGACCGCTATCTGCGTTGAGAGGTTTTTCAGTTGGTATGTACCGACCAGCAGCGCCGCAAGCAGGGCTGCGGCAAAAAAGAGCAGCGGAAGCCTTGAGCTGCGTCTGCGCCTGTAATGCATGAGACCACCCCATGCATTATATGCAGGCTCATTCCATCATTTCACTGACTGCCATCATTATGCCCAGCTTGCCGGATTCATAGGTGATGCCGCCCTGCATATAGGCGATATACGGCTCCTTCATGGGACCATCGGCAGACAGCTCTATGGAGGACCCCTGAACGAAGGCTCCGGCAGCCATTATTACGGGACAGTCGTAGCCGGGCATCTGCCAAGGCTCCGGCGTAACATATGAATCGACGGGCGCTCCGCTCTGAATACCACGGCAGAAGCGCTTCATGTTTTCGGCGCTGCCGAGGGTGAGCATTTGAATTATGTCATAGCGCTTTTCGTCCGCAGCGGGCGATGCGGCAAAGCCGAGACGAGACATCATCGAAGCGCAGAATGCAGCGGTTTTCAGAGCTTGTGCAACGACGTGGGGTGCGATGAAAAGTCCCTGAAACAGCATCCTGTTGTTACCTAGACTTGCTCCGCACTCCCCTCCTATTCCGGGAGTGGTCAGACGCATTGCAGCTCTGTCCACAAGCTCCTTTTTGCCGACAACATAGCCGCCGGTGGGGGCAAGACCGCCGCCGGGATTCTTTATAAGCGACCCTGCCATGAGGTCAACGCCGAAATCGGTGGGTTCGGTAAGAGCCGTGAACTCCCCATAGCAGTTGTCGACCATGACGTTTACGGTGGAATCAACGGATTTTACAAGGCTGCATATCTCCCCTATTTCCTCCGGGGAAAGTGAGCGCCTGTTTTCGTATCCTCTTGAGCGCTGTATCAAAACGGCACGAACGCTCTTGTCGGACAGAGCTGCTTTGATGGCGGGAAGATCGGGAGAGCCGTCCTTCAGGTCAACCTGAGCATAATTTATTCCATAGAATTTAAGCGATCCGTGGCAGTCGCCGCTTATACCGATCGCATTTCTCAAGGTGTCATACGGCAGTCCGGTAACGGACAGCAGCGTGTCGCCGGGGGCGAGCATTGAAAAGAGAGCAGCGGAAAGTGCGTGGGTGCCGTTAACGAAGCCTATGCGCACGAGTGCGGCTTCGGTGTCAAATATTTCTGCATACACTTTGTCGAGGGTCTCTCTGCCGAGGTCGTCGTATCCGTAACCGGTGGTACCCGCAAAGCAGGATTCGGACACTCGGTTGTTCTGAAATGCGGACATGACCTTCATCGTGTTCTGCTGGGCGGTCTTGTCGATATCCGCAAAGACCCCGGCAAGCTCAAGCTCAGAGCTTTTGGCCATTTCATAGACTTCCGGCTTTATATCCTGTATCTTCATAATTAAAGCTCCATAACTATTTCTTTAAAGTATCTGCCCCGCTCGGCGAAATTTTTGAACATATCGAAAGCGGCACAGGCGGGAGAAAGCAGCACAATGTCTCCCGAAACGGCGTTTTCCGATGCGGCGACGACGGTCTTTCTAAAGTCGTCAAATTTGCGCATCTCAAGGGAGCAGTCGTAATATTTCGAGGCTTTGACCGCCGCTTCTATCTTGTCGGAGGTGTCGCCGCAGAGGTACAGGGCTTTGGCGTGCAGACATATTTCGTCGCCCAGACCGTCAAACGGGATATGCTTGTCGTAGCCGCCGGCAATGAGGATAGGCTTTGTTTTTAGAGCGTGAAGTCCGGCGGCGGTCCTTGTGGGACTGGTGCCGATGGAGTCGTTTATATAGACGACTCCCTTAAGCTCACGCACACGCTCAAGGCGATGCTCGACGCCCGCAAAGCTTTTGGCAACGCTGCGGCAGACCTCATCCGATACGATGCCGTCGGTTGCGGCAAACGCCGCCATGTAGTTTTCAAGGTTGTGGGTTCCGGGCAGAAGAATGTCACCGCTCTGCATTATGACGTTTTCCTTGCCGTCTCGTACACGAATGACGGCACCGTCAAGCGAATATACTCCGTTTTCGGGCTTACGCTGTCTGCTGAAAAAGCGAAGCTTTGACGGCGCTTTTGCGGCATAGTACTCCGAAAACTCGTTGTCGAGGTTCAAAACAAGTGCATCGGAGGGCTGCTGACCGAGAAATATGGAGCTTTTTGCGTCGATATAATCCTGATAATCAAGGTGCTTATCGAGGTGATTGGGCGAGACGTTGGTGATAACGGCAACGTTCGGTCTGCAAGTCATGCTGTGGAGCTGGAACGAACTAAGCTCCAGCACGGCAAAATCCTCCGAACTCATGCCGTCAACATCGCAAAGCAAGGGCTTTCCGATGTTTCCGCCGAGATGTACGGTATAACCCTGAGCCTTCAAAAGCTCGGAAATGACGGTCGTGGTCGTCGTCTTACCGTCGCTCCCCGTGACTGCGACTATGCGGCATGGACAGAGCCTGAAAAACAGCTCCATCTCGGAGGTGATAACGGCTCCCGCCTCCCTTGCGGCGACAAGGTGAGGATCAAAGGGCATTAGCCCGGGGGTGCGGAAGATCAGATCGAAGTCAAGCGCTTCAAGGTAATCCTCGCCAAGCATAAACTTGCAGCCAAGTTTTTTTAGCCGTGTATAGTCCTCTCCGAGTGCTTCCACGCTGCGTTTGTCGCAGGCGGTAACATTGCACCCGCTCCGAAGAAGCGCATCAATAAGCGGAAGATTGCTGACACCGATGCCGATAACACCGATGCGCTTATCCCGTAATGTATCGAAATATTCCGAAAGCGTCATAATTAGCCTCCCATAAGCTTTACCGCAGGGCAAATGCCACATTTGCAGTCTTTATATTATATCTCCATCGAGCCTTAAAAACAAGAAAATTCTATTGACTTGAGGGACGGCAATGTATAAAATAAAGCGGTGAGTGAGCCGAACGGTCGCGGGCATAAGGCGAAAGCCTGTGCGTGAGGAAAGTCCGGGCTCCGCAGGGCAAGGATAACGGGTAACGCCCGCCAGGGGTGACCCTCGGACAAGTGCAACAGAAATATACCGCCGAGCAATCGGTAAGGGTGGAAAAGTGAGGTAAGAGCTCACTCGCCGGCTGGAGACAGTTCGGTGCTGTAAACTCTATCCGGAGCAACACCGTGGGAGGACACGATGATCGGCCCGATCGTCCTCGGGAGGTGGCTGAAGCCCGTCGGCAACGATGGGTTTAGATAGATGACCGTTTAAGACAGAACCCGGCTTACAGACTCACTCGCATTAAAAGAAAGCACCGCTCAGCGGTGCTTTCTTTTGCTATTAGGCTTACAGATCCTTTAAGATGTTCAGAAGCAAGGTCCAAGTCCTTGCGGTGGAAGCTATGTCAAGCTTTTCGTTGACGGTGTGAATATCGTGGATGTCGGGCCCTATGGACACGCAGTCAAGCCCGTCTATCTTAGACGAAAACAGACCGCACTCAAGTCCGGCATGGATAACGTTTATCACGGGCGCTCTGCCGTACTGAGCGGAAAAGGCGTTGACGACCGCATCACGCAGCGGAGAGTCCTTGCGATATTCCCAAGCGGGGTATTCGGAACCACAGTCAGCAGTGCCGCCGCAGTCAACGATAACATCGGAGACAAGCTTTATAAGTCCTTCCTTTTCAAGCTTTACGGAGCTTCTGAGGCAGAAGGTCATGCTCACGGTGTTGCCCTTGGTACTAAGCACGCCGAAGTTGAGCGAGGTTTCGACAAGACCCTCGATGTCGGCGCTCATGGTCTGCACGCCGTCGGGAACCCTGCACATGGCGGATATGACGGAGGCTGCCGACTCGTCGTCTGCAACGGAAATGACGCCGCTTCCGAGAATTTCAAAGCTAACATATGCATTGGGGTCGGTGCTTGCTATGCGCAGCTTTATGAGTTCACCCTGAGCCTCTGCAATGTGACGGACAAGCTCTGCTTCGTCTGCCGGGAATGCTATGACCGCCTCGGAATGATTTGCAATGGCGTTATCCTTTTCGCCGCCGTCGAGCGACACAAGATGCACATTCTGCAATGCACAAAGCTCGTGCAGCAGCTCACCCATAAGCTTGTTGGAGTTGGCTCTCCCCTTCTGTATCTCGGAGCCGGAGTGACCGCCGGTCAGACCGCTGACCGTCAGCTTTGCGGTGAGGTACTCGCCCTCGGTCCTCTTTAGCTCAAACTGACCGTAGAGTCTTGCACCGCCTGCGCAGCCGACAGTTATTATGCCCTCGTCCTCCGAGTCGATGTTTATCATTCTGCGACCCTTGAGTACGGAGGTGTCAAGAAAGACGGCGCCGTCCATGCCCGTTTCCTCATTTATCGTGATGATCGCCTCGATGGGAGGGTGCGGAATGTCGTCACTGTCCATGAGCGCCATTATCATTGCGACGGCAATGCCGTCGTCGGCGCCGAGGCTCGTTCCGTCGGCCCAAAGGTACTCACCGTCGGTCTTGAGCCGGAGACCGTCCCGCTCAAGGTCAATGTCGGATTCGGGGGTCTTGACTGCGACCATGTCCATGTGTCCCTGGAGTATGACGGTCTGATGCGTTTCGTATCCGGGAGTCGCAGACTTTCTGATTATTACGTTGCCGACCTCGTCCTGAATATAGTCAAGACCACGCTCGGCGGCAAATTTGCAGCAAAGCGCACTGATCTGATCCGTGTTGTCCGAACCGTGCGGAACGGAGGAGATCAGTTCAAAAAACTTAAAAACCTTTTCGGGCTTCAATTCACAAACATTCATAACAACACCTCATTCCCATTTTGACCACACGTCCGGGCAATAGCCGACGGTGGCTTTCTTCCCGTTTCTTACGACGGGAGTTTTGATAAGCCAGGGACATTCAAACAGCTTTTGGAGCTGTGCGTCCTGACCTGCAAGATATTTTAACAGAGGATAGTCTGGGTCGGACTCGTTTACCATAGCATCAAGCCCAACGGCGCTTTTGACCGAATTAAGCTCTCCCCTGCTCATGCCGTATTTCATTATATCGACAAACTGATATTTGATCCTTCGCTCTTTAAAGTAGCGTTCGGCCTTTTTGGTGTCAAAGCACTTTGATTTGCCGAATATCTGTATGTTCACAGCGCCCTCCTGAAAATGTTGTAAAGGTTATTCCAAAATATATCCCGCACACAGTCCTCACTAAAGTTGCGGCGCAGCAGCTCGCAGTAGAGCTTTTCAAGATCCTGTACGCCGGTAATGCCGTCCGGCAGAGAATCGACGCCGTCAAAATCGCAGCCGAGGAACACCGAGTGCCGTCCGCCGAGGGACAGAAAATGCTCTATATGCGAGACGACGGAAGCAATGTTCTTCCCACCGCCGAGAAAATCGGGATAAAGGTTTACTCCCGCTCCCCCGCCGCACTTTACAAGCTCGGTAAACTGTGCATCCGTCAGATTGCGCTTATGGCGCATCACAGCAGCGGAATTTGAGTGACCGGCAATAACGGGCTTGCGGCTTATTGCGACAACGTCGTAAAATCCGGCTTCGGAAATGTGCGACATATCAAGCAAAATTCCAATCTCCTGCGCCCGCATGACGAGGTCACGCCCGGCATCTGTGAGACCGCCGCCTCCGGCAAGCGCCGCTCCGCAGTAGTGATTGTCAAAATTCCACGTCGGGTGAATACATCTCACGCCGAGAGAATACGCCCGCTCAAGCGTTGTGAGCTGTTCGGCGCCCTCAACGGAGATGAAAGCAGCGATCTTTCCCTCCACCGTTGCCAGATCAATATCGTCGGCGGTAAGGCAAAGCCGCACAATATCGCCGTTTGCGCAAAGCTCCGAATTGAGGCGCATAAGCATCTGCTCGGCAGGAGCTTGCGGCTCATGCTCGATCTCCGTGCAAACGGCAAACACCTGTGCGCACGGTGAGTAGCGGCGAAGGCGCTCAAGATCAAGCTGAAGCGAGTTTGAACGAAGATGCGCATTTGCGGCGGCTGCCTCAACTATCGTATCGCAATGGCAGTCAAAAAGCGGAATACTCATACTTCGGATATGAGCGGGAGGATCATCGGGCTGCGCTTCGTCGCCTTGTACAGATAGGCGGAAACGCTGCTCTTTATACGGCTCTTTATCGAGGACCAGTCCTTGATGCCCGCATCCTGACAGGCGCTGACCGCCTCTCTCGTGACACGTCTCAGCTCCTCAAGCATCTCCTCGGCCTCTTTAACGTAAACAAAGCCTCTGGTGAGGATCTCAGGCTCCGCAAGCATTGCATTGTCCCAAGACGAGAGAGTGACGACGACCACGACCATACCGTCCTCGGCGAGCCTGTGACGGTCACGCATTACGACGCTTCCAACGTCGCCGACGCCCGTTCCGTCGACCATGACGGCGCCGGACTGCACGCTGCCGTTGAGCTTTATGCTCTTTTTCGTTATCTCGATCACCTTTCCGTTTTCGGCGATAACGACGTTTTTCGGCGGAACGCCCATGAGCTTACCCAGCTCTGCGTGTTTGACGAGCATACGGTATTCGCCGTGTACGGGGATAAAGTACTTGGGCTTTACGAGAGCGAGCATCATCTTCTGCTCCTCCTGCGAGGCGTGACCCGAAACGTGGAGGTCGGTGTTGCGGTCGTAAATGACCTCAGCGCCCTTATGGAACAGCTCGTCGATGACCTTGCTTATCATGTTCTCGTTGCCGGGAATGGCGGATGCGGACACGATGACCCTGTCGCCCGGCTCTATGTTTATCTGCCGGTGTTCGGAGAACGCCATTCTGTAAAGTGCGGACATGGCTTCGCCCTGACTGCCGGTCGATATGATGACCACCTTGTTTTTCGGCATCTTATTTAGCTGTGCTATGTCCATGAGGACGCCCTCCGGCACACTGAGATAGCCGAGAACGGTCGCCACTCTGAGGATATTCTCCATGCTGCGCCCCGTGATGCCGACCTTGCGCTTGTACTTTGCCGCAACGTCAATGATCTGCTGCAAGCGGTAAACGTTCGAAGCAAAGGTCGTCACAATGATCCTCTGGTCGCAGTTTTTGAACAGTCTGTCGAAGGTCTCTCCGACCTTCATTTCGGAGACGGAATAGCCAGGCTTTTCAACATTCGTCGAGTCGCTGAGCAGAGCCAGCACGCCCTCGTTGCCGAGCTGACCCAAGCGAGGCAGGTCGATCATTTTGCCCTGTATGGGGGTGATGTCGATCTTAAAGTCGCCGGTATGGATTATCGTGCCGAGAGGCGTTTTGATTGCAAGCGCCACGGCGTCCGCTATGCTGTGGTTGACGTTTATGAACTCGACCGTAAAGCAGCCGAGACGGAAGCTGTCGCCCGCCTTCTTCGTGAATATCTGCGTATTATAAAGCAGATCATGCTCCTCAAGCTTCAGCTCAACGAGCGCAGCGGTGAGCGGCGTTGCGTATATGGGAACGTCGAGCGCCTTCATAACGTAAGGTATAGCGCCGATGTGGTCCTCGTGACCGTGGGTAAGAATGATTCCCTTTATCCGAGAGGCGTTTGCCTTCAGATAAGCTATATCGGGTATAACAATGTCAATGCCGTACATCTGCTCGTCGGGAAAGCCGAGACCGCAGTCTACGACAATGATGTCGGAACCGCATTCAAATGCGGTCATGTTTTTGCCGATCTCTCCGAGACCGCCAAGGGGTATGATTTTAATTTTTGGTGTCATAATTACTCCGTTTCGTAGTTTTCCGAAAAACGCAAAACAAAGGGAGCCTCGATGCACCCACAGTGCAGCGAGGTGACTCCCCCCAACATATTTCGGTATGTAGCTTATTTCCGTTATAAAGGGATTATATCCCTAAATTCACATTTCAATTCTGCCCTCGATCGCACGCAGAAGCGTTGCATCGTCGGCAAATTCAAGGTTCGAGCCGACGGGAATACCGTAGGCAAGTCTGGTGACCTTGACGTCAAAGGGCTTTAAAAGTCTTGAGATATACATTGCCGTAGCGTCACCCTCGGTGTCGGGGTTCGTTGCCATTATTACCTCGGAAATCTCACTGTCCTCGTCGGCAACACGCTTAATAAGCTCGGCAATGCGCAGATCGTCGGGACCTATCCTTCCGATGGGCGAAAGAACACCGTGCAGAACGTGGTAAAGTCCGTTATATTCCCTGCTGCGCTCAATGGAAAGCACGTCACGAGGCTCGGCAACGACGCAGACGGTGCTTCTGTCTCTGCGGTCGCTTGCGCATATTGAGCAGATCTCGTTCTCGGTGAGGTTGTGGCAAATGCGGCAGGTGCAGACGTTTGCCTTTGCGTCGAGTATTGCATTTGCAAAGCTCTCGGCCTCGCCTTCGGGCAGCGAAAGAACGTGAAAAGCCAAGCGCTGAGCGCTCTTTCTGCCGATACCGGGAAGAGAAGCAAATTTATCTATAAGAGTTTCGAGTGAAGCAGGAAAAAATGACATGGCGTTAACTCCGATTTATGCGTTTCTTATTGCGGCTATTTGTGCCGCTCTGTCGGCTTTGCCGAACACGGCGCTTCCGGCGACGAGTACATTTGCGCCGGCGGCTTTGCAGAGCTTTGCGGTGACGGGATCGACACCGCCGTCGACCTCAAGCTCGCAGTCAAGGCCACGGCGCTCTATCTCGTGGCGCAGCTCTTTGATCTTAGGAAGCTGATCGGGCATAAAGCTCTGCCCGCCGAAGCCCGGCTCGACCGTCATAACGAGAACGAGGTCAAGGCGCTCGATAAAGGGATAGAGGACGGCTGCGGGAGTGCGGGGCTTTACGGCAAGACCTACCTTTTTGCCCTGAGCCTTTACGACGTCTATCGCATCGGATATGTTCTGATAGGAATCCGCCTCGACGTGGAACACGACAAGGTCTGCACCCGCATCGCAGAATGCCTTTGCGAAGCGAAGCGGCGTCGTTATCATAAGATGCACGTCAATAAACATATCCGTTATCTTGCGGAGGGACTTTAAAACCGGAATGCCTATCGAAATATTCGGGACAAATTCCCCGTCCATAACGTCAAAATGGATGTAATCCGCACCGCCGGAGCGGATGTCGGCGATCTCGTTTCCGAGGCGAGAGAAATCGGCGGAGAGAATGGACGGAGCAATTTTTATCATGCGATTAACCTCTTATATTGCAAAAGCATAGAATGTTACAGCGGAGGGTGCGCACCCAAGGCTTTTATATATGCACGGGGGATGCTCTTAAAAGGGCGTCCCCTGTCTGCATAATTTTACATAAATATTATACTACACAATATGTTGATGTGCAATAGTCAATAAAGCGAATATCATGACAAAAGCAAGCACTGTCTTGACTGCAATATATATAACATGATATGATATTTACATATTGAAGAAAGAGAGAGATGCAAATGAAATTCTGCCCCAACTGCGGCAAGCAGACGGATGACGCTCATCCCTTCTGTTCAAGCTGCGGATATAGATTTTCCGCTGCTGCGCCGTCAAACAACGCATATGCGTATCAGACCCCGCCGACGCAGCCGCCCGTTAAGGCCAAAAAGAGCAAGACTCCGCTGATAATCATTATTGCGGTCATTGCCGTGCTTGTCATTGCCGCCGTGCTGTTCTTCGTCACGAACATTTTCGGAAATCACGTTATGCTGGCTACCGAAGTCCGCATATATAATGACGGCGAACTCTCGCTTAAGTGCGAAAGAGAATTTAACAGCAACGGTGATATGACAGAGGAAGTCAAGTATTACTATGATGAATATGGAGATGTCTACGGTAAAGCTGTTTACACCTATGAGTATGACGGAAAGCACAACAGAACTGAGTTTACCTTAAAATATGTAGATTATGACGAATACGGCGATGTTGAAGATTCATACGAGGATAAATACAATATTGAATCACATAAAGAAGACGGTCTTTGGTATTATGAAGTATACGATGAATACGGACACTTACTTAGTACCGAAGTATACGACAAGCACAGAGAACTTGTTCAGAAGCTTGATGAGGATGGCAACATTACATACAAAGCAGAATACAAATACGACATATTCGGCAGACTGATAAGCATCAAAGACGAAGACTATGAAGATAATATATGGACTGAACAAGAGTTTGAACATGACGGTGGTGAAATAATCGGCACATATTCAGACGCATCCGACTGGGATGAATACTCAAGCTTTTATAAAGGCAATGAAGCCGTCTACGAGTGGCACTTCTACTACTTCTGGTAACGAATAAAAAATAAGCGGAAAGCATTTGCTTTCCGCTTATTTTTTATTCCGCTGCTTCGGGCAGCTTGCACACGTCGATCCATTCGACGGCGTTTGAATACTTAAACAGCTCGTCAAGGTTAAGCTCTATTGCGCTGCTGGGACTGCCGACTGCGGGGAAAACGGTCTCGAAGCGCTTAAGGCTGTCGTCAAGATACACGTCGATGCCTTCGTTAATTCCGAAGGGACACACCCCGCCTACGGGATGCCCCACGAGACTGAGGACCTCATCGGGAGTGAGCATTTTCGCTTTCATGTGGAACTTTTCCTTGAACTTGTGATTGTCGATCCTCGCATCGCCGGCAGCAAGGATGAGTATGCAGCCGTCGCCGCTTTTAAAGGACAGCGTTTTTGCAATGCGTGCGCCCTCGACTCCGAGAGCGAGAGCCGCAAGCTCGACCGTTGCGCTGGAGACGGTAAACTCCCTTACCCTGTCCTCCATGCCGAACTGACGGAAATATGCACGGCCTTTTTCGATTGACATTTATAACACCTCAAATCAGCACAAGTTTATTGTAATTTTTCTTGCCTCGGCGAAGAACGACGCCGGCTTTAAGCTCGTTCTCGGTAAAGGAGACGGAAATGTCGGTGATCTTAACGTCGTTTGCGCTGACTCCGCCCTGCGTGATATTTCGTCTCGCCTCGGACTTAGACGCACACAGACCGGACTTTACAAGGGCGGTCATAATGTCAAGCTTGCCGTCGGAAAGGTCATCGCTGCAAAGCTCGGTACACGGCATATTGCTGTCGTCTGCACCGCCGCCGAACAGCGCCTTTGCAGCTTCCTCGGCTTTCTTGGCTTCCTCCTCACCGTGAACAAGTGCGGTAAGCTCGTATGCAAGGATCTCCTTTGCATGGTTGAGCTGGCTGCCCTCCCAAGACTCCATCTCGTCTATCTGCTCAAGAGGCAGGAAGGTCAGCATACGGATGCACTTTAAAACGTCGCCGTCGTTCACGTTGCGCCAGTACTGGTAGAACTCAAAGGGACTGGTCTTGTTCGGATCGAGCCAAACCGCACCGGATGCCGTTTTACCCATCTTCTTGCCCTCGGAGTTTAAGAGGAGCGTTATCGTCATGGCGTGAGCGTCCTTGCCCAGCTTGCGGCGGATAAGCTCGGTACCGCCGAGCATATTGCTCCACTGGTCGTTTCCGCCGAACTGCATATTGCAGCCGTAGTGCTGGAACAGGTAGTAGAAGTCGTAGCTCTGCATTATCATGTAGTTAAACTCAAGGAAGCTGAGTCCCTTCTCCATGCGCTGCTTGTAGCACTCGGCACGGAGCATATTGTTAACGGAGAAGCAGGCACCGACCTCACGCAGAAGCTCAACGTAATTGAGCTTTAAAAGCCAGTCTGCGTTGTTGACCATTATCGCCTTGTCGGGTCCGAAGTCGATAAAACGCTCCATCTGCTTTTTAAAGCAGTCGCAGTTGTGCTGAATGGTCTCTACGGTCATCATGCTGCGCATATCCGTTCTGCCGGAGGGGTCGCCGACCATTCCCGTGCCGCCGCCGACGAGAACAACGGGCTTGTTGCCCGCCATCTGCAAGCGCTTCATAAGGCAAAGCGCCATAAAATGACCGACGTGCAGCGAATCGGCGGTAGGGTCAAAGCCGATGTAGAAGGTCGCTTTGCCGCTGTTTATCATTTCTTTGATTTCTTCTTCGTTGGTGACCTGAGCTATAAGGCCTCTGGCTACCAGTTCCTCATAAATTCCCATTTTAGTTCTCCTTTGCCTTAATTATCATATTTTCCACAATCTCTGCCATTCTACCGATTATCTCACTGCAGTTTACACCGCTGCGCTTGAGATCGAGGCAGCGTATACAGTCATACTCATCATTGCAGGCCGAAACGCAGTTTTTTGCAAGCTCCGCAATTTTGACCTTTGCCTCGGCGTTATCCGCTTCGTTGAACGGGCAGACAAGACCGAGCGCCATGACCGCGCCCGATATGGCTCCGCATATCTCGCCGCTGCGAAGTCCCCCGCCGAAGCCGGCGGATATGGCGAGCGCCGCAGAATCGTCAAGACCCGTATACTCCTTGCAGGCAGCCAAAACGGATTGGGCGCAGTTAAAGCCTGCTGCGTGATATTCAAGTGCTTTCTCTTTAATGTTGCTCATTTTTATCGCTCCTTAAAAATGATAAGCCCCCTGTCCTTTCGGACAGAGGGCGTTATTTACGCTGTACCACCTCTGGGTCACCGACACCTCGCAGTGCCGGACTCACGAAGTCTGAGACTTCTGCGCAGTATCGGGCGCCCCCGTCAGAGCCTACTGTGATTTCGGTCTGCCGCTCGGCGCCGTATTCGGAAGCTGCCACTCTCCCCTTTTCAGCAAACAGGGTCTCTCTGTGCAGACGGCAAGCTCTTACTTCTGCGCTTCGTTGCGTTGTCCACGTGATTATACAAAATCAAACGCTTTTTGTCAACTTGTATTTATCGGCGGCGGAAAGCTGTTCCTCTGCGCTCGCAAGGGTCAGCTCGGTGATGTTGTCGCCGCCGTGCATACGGGCAAGCTCACGACGCCTTCCCACTCTGTCAAGCGGATGGACCTCGGTGTATGTCCTGCCGCTGCGCTCGGTCTTGACGATAAGCTCGTGATTGTCCGCAATTGCAGCGATCTGCGGCAGATGCGTAATGCAAAGCACCTGCTTGCCTCTGGAAATATCCGAAAGCTTTTCACCGACACGTTGCGCCGCAATGCCGGATACGCCCGTGTCGATCTCGTCAAATACCATGGCATCTACGGGGTCATTAGCGGAGAACACGGTTTTCAGAGCCAGCATTATACGGCTAAGCTCACCGCCGGAAGCGATCTTGCTTATTGGAGCCAAAGCCTCTCCGGCATTTGCGGATATGAGGAATCTGACCGTATCGGCGCCGCTTGCGTCAAAGCCGACCTCGGAACCGATGGGACTTATCTCGACCGAGAATCTGACGGACGGCATACTGAGGTCACGAAGCTCGGCGGAAATGCGAGCCTCAAGAGAGCGGGCAGCGACGCTGCGTTTTGCACTCAAGACCTTTGCCGCACTAAAACAGCTTTGGGTAATACCCTGAAGCTTTTTTTGCAGCTTTATGAGCATATCGTCGGCATACTCAAGCTCCGAAAGTTTTTGACGGCAGTCGTCGAGATGCTTAAGAAGCTCGGCTTCATCCATGTTGTACTTGCGCCGAAGCTTCCGCAGGAGCGAGAGCCTTGTCTCCAAATCGTCGTACTCCTCAGGCGAAAAATCAAGAGTGTATCTGAAATCCCGTATCCTCTCCGCAGCGTCGTACAAAAGGGACGATGCGTTTTTGAGGTTCTCGGCGGTTTCGGTAAAATCTTCGCTCACAGCCGATGCCTTGACGATAAGCGACGCTGCCGAGTCCACCATGCCGACCGCATTTTCGTCGGCATCGTAAAGCAGGGAGTATGCAGCGTCAAGCGCCTCGGTGAGCTTTTCGGAGTTGCGCAGAAGATCACGCCTGGCGGAAAGCTCATCCTCCTCGCCGATGCGAAGCCCTGCGTTTTGAAGCTCCTCGATCCGGTAGTTTAAATCGTCTGCCAAGCGCTGCTTTGAAAGCTCGTCCATCGACAGACGTTTTATCTCCTTTTTGCAGGCAAGGTATTCGCCGTAATTCTTCGCAAACTCCGTGCGTTCCGCCTGGTCCTCGGCAAAAGCGTCAAGATAAGAGAGATGACGCTCCTCGTCCATGAGCTGCCTGCCGTCGTTCTGACCGTGAATGTCGAGCAGATATGCGCCAAGCTCACGCAGCTGCGCAACGGACACGGGAACGCCGCACACACGGCAGCTGCTTCTGCCGTCTGCGCCGATCCTGCGCTGTATTATTATTTCGCCGTCACGCTCGATATCGTTATCCTCAAACCACTTGTCTGCGGCGTCGGTCTCAAAGACCGCAGAAACGACGCCCTTGTCCGCTCCGGTACGGATAAGCTCCCTGCTTGTCCTTGCACCGAGGACGGCTCCGAGGGAGTCAACGATTATTGACTTGCCTGCGCCGGTCTCGCCCGTGAGTACGGTAAGCCCTTTTTGAAATTCGATATCGGCTTTTTCGATAACGGCAATGTTTTCGATATGCAGCTCCGTCAGCATTGGAAAACCTCTTTATCAGAACATTTTTTCTATCTCGTGGCAAAAATTGCTTGCCGACTGATTGTCCTTCATTGCAAGAAATGCGGTGTCGTCGCCCGCAAGGGTGCCGACAAGATTGTCTATGTGCATCGCATCAAGCGTCGAACAGGCGGCGGACGCCAGTCCCGGCAGCGTTTTGATGACGATTATATTCTGTGCGACCGAATATGCGGTCACGCTCTCACGGAAGATTTTGCGAAGCCGAAGCTCGTGGTCCGTGTTTTTGGTTTTGCCGTTTACGACATAGTGGTATTTGCCGTTTTCACCAAGCTCCTTGACGAGCTGGAGGTCCTTAATATCTCTCGAAAGCGTTGCCTGCGTGCTTGCTATCCCCTTCTCCGCAAGCGCCTCGATAAGCTGTCCCTGCGTTTCAATGTCATGCTCCGAGATTATTTGAAGTATAACGTTTTGTCTTGCTGTTTTCATTTTCCGCACTCCTAATTGTTTTTGTAGAGAAGCTTATCAAAGGTGGAATCGTAAAAGCTCTTTGTGCCGAAATGCACGAGATTCACGGTCTTTTCGGATTGCCGCACTTCCAAAATATCGTTGTTCATAAGCTCGATCCCCTTAGTCCCGTCAACGGAGATGAAGGCACGACGGTCGTGCAGCTTTTCGGTTTTTACGGTTATGCGATGATCGGGACCGAGAACAAAGTTCTTTGCACCCATAACGTGAGCGCATATCGGCGAGAGGATGAAGTTCTTCGCCTCAGGCTCGACGATGGGGCCTCCGGCAGACATCGAATATCCGGTGGAACCCGTCGGCGTTGCAATGATTATACCGTCGCCGGAATAGCTCATCACCTTGTCGCTGTCGCACCATGCGGTGAGCTTTATGCAGTCGCCCATCCCGTGAATGACCGCATCGTTAAGCCCGCTGTCTGAAAAGACACATTCGCCGCCTCTGATGATCCTTGCTTCAAGCATCATGCGCCGACTCTCGATATATTCGCCCCGTGCAGCATTTACTACCAGCTCGACCTCATCCGGCTCAAGCTCCGACATGAAGCCCTTGGTGCCGAGGTTTATGCCGAGTATCGGCTTGTCGCAGTGACCTATGTGACGTGCCGTCTGAAGCACGGTGCCGTCGCCGCCGATAACGACGAACATGGCGGCGCAAAGGGCGGCTTTATCCCAGTCGATGATCTCAAGCTCCGGCGGAATAACGCTTTTCTCGTCTCTGCCGAACACCGGGCATATAGCCGTTTCAAAGCCTTCGCTCAGGAGAATGTCACGAGCCATTTCGGTAAGCTCAAGCTTTGTGTCACGAAACGGGTTCGGACACAAAACCACGGTATTTGAAGCATTGTCAACCGCATCACAGCAATTCATGCGACGCCTCCACAATTCCGGCAGCATTAATGTCGGGAGCCTCCCCGCCGCCTTTCTTCATATAACAAAGATATTCTATGTTGCCCTCAGGCCCCTTTATCGGAGAATAGTCCAGACCGAGAACGGTCAAACCGATTGTCGGCACAAAATCAAGGATGCTCTCAATGACCGCAAGATGCACGCTCTCGTCACGGACGACACCCTTTTTGCCGACCTCGTCCTTCCCTGCTTCGAACTGAGGCTTTATGAGGCACACAAGCTCAGCCTTGTCCTTCAAAACGGAGCTTATCGCCGGAAGAACGAGCTTGAGCGAGATAAACGAAAGATCCGCAACGGCAAGGTCGAGCGCTTCCGGTATCTGCTCGGGGCTTATATGACGAATGTTCGTGCGCTCCATATTGATGACACGTTCATCCTGCCTAAGCGACCATGCGAGCTGACCGTAGCCCACATCTACGGCAAAGACCTTCTCAGCGCCGTTTTTGAGTAAAACGTCCGTAAAGCCGCCCGTCGATGCGCCGCAGTCTATGCAGTGCATACCGGTGGGGTCTATATGAAAGACCTTGAGCGCCTTTTCAAGCTTAAGACCGCCTCTGCTGACGTAGGGGATCGCAGAACCCTTGACCTCGATTTTGGAATCGGGAGAAACCTGAGTGCCGGGCTTGTCAATGCGTTTGCCGTCAACAAACACAAGCCCGCTCATCACGGTCGTTTTCGCTCGTTCCCTGCTCTCGGTGAGGCCGAGGTCAAAGACAAGCTGATCCAAACGTACTTTTTTCATTGCTTATCCCTCACAAGTTTGAGCGCTGCGTCGAAAAGGCTGTCTGAATCAAGACCGCAGTCACGCATCAGCTCGGATACCGAGCCGTGAGCTACAATGCCCTCGCCGAGGTCATTGAGTGAAAATGCAGAGAGCTTCACTCCCGCCTCGGCGGAAAGCGCAAGAAGCTTCGTTCCTATGCTGCCCTCGGTGCATACGTCCTCGCAGACAAGAAGCCTGCCTGTTTTCTTCAACGACTCAATAACGCAGCCGGAGTCGAGCGGCTTAAGCGAAGCGATCTTTACGACGTCGCACTCGATACCCTGTGCGGAAAGCATATCGGATACCTTGAGTGCGGTGTTTATCATCGTACCGTAGGCGACGATCGTGAGCTTGTCGCCGCAGCGCACAAGCGAGGTTTTAAGACCGAGACAGTCGGAATAGTCGCCCTCGCCGCCTCTCGGATAGCGTATGGCGACGGGACCGCTCATCTTGTTTATCGCCTCGTCAAGCATAAGCTCAAGCTCTGCATAGCTCGACGGACAAAGTATCTTCATGCCCGGAACGGACGAAAGATAGCTTATATCGAAAACGCCGTGATGCGTTTCACCGTCGTTTCCGACGAGTCCTGCTCTGTCCACACAGAACACAACGTGAAGATCAAGCAGCGAAATGTCGTGTATCAGCATATCGTAGGCACGCTGAAGGAAGCTTGAATACACGGCAAACACAGGCACAAGCCCCTGCTTTGCCATGCCTGCCGCCATGGAAACGGCATGCTCCTCCGCAATGCCGACGTCAAAGAATCTGTCGGGGAATTTGTGAGAAAAGGCGTCAAGCCCTGTTCCCGCACTCATAGCCGCCGTGATCGCAACTATGTCGGGGTTAGACTCCGCAAGTCTGCACATTGCGGTGCCGAAAACCGTGGAAAAACACTTTTTCTCTTGCGGCAGCTCTCCCGTGAGATAGTCAAACTTGCCGACACCGTGGTAGCGCTCCGGGTGTTCCTCGGCGAATTTGTAGCCCCTGCCCTTTTGCGTTATTGCGTGGACCAGCACAGGGGTGCGCATATCTCTTGCCCAGCGGATAACGGTCTCAAGCTGTGCAACATCGTGACCGTCGACGGGACCGAGGTAGTAAATACCCATGGCGTCGAAGACGTTAGTCGGCAGGATGCGGCGCTTGAGCGCTTCCTTGAGCTTGTGGTTTGCGTCGTAAAGAGCAGGGACCGAGCCAAAGGCGTTGCGGTACCAGCGCTTAAAGTTGATGTATCCGGGCTTTACCCTTTCCTCGGACAGCAGCCGTGCCATACCGCCAACGTTGCCGTTTATGGACATACCGTTGTCGTTCAGTATGACGACCATGGGTTCGCTGCTGCCGCCGAGGTTTGAAAGTCCCTCGTATGCAAGACCACCCGTCAAAGCTCCGTCGCCTATCACGGCAACAACGTCGTAATTCTGCTTTTTGAGCGTCCTTGCGTGCGCCATGCCCAAGGCGACGGACACTGAGTCCGAGGCATGACCTGCCACGAAAGCGTCGTCGTCGGCCTCATAGGGCTTGGGAAAGCCGGATATGCCGCCGTGACAGCGGAGCGTGTTGAACATATCCCTTCTGCCGGTGATGATCTTGTGGGAGTAGCTCTGATGACCGACATCAAACACGATGCGATCCCTGCTGCTGTCGTAAACACGGTGGAGTGCAACGGTAAGCTCCACGCTGCCGAGATTGGACGCAAGATGCCCTCCTGTCTGCGAAACGTTTTTGAGTATGTATCTTCTCAATTCGTCGCACAAAGGCTCAAGCTCGCTTTGGTCGAGCCTCTTTATATCGTCCGATGAATTGATTTTATTCAAAATATCCAATTTCATGCCTCGAGTTCTGTATATTTGCATAAAAAGCCATTATACTTATTGAATATATAATAGCAAAACGCAGCGAATAATACAATAGTTTATTCACTGCGTTTAATAAAAATCAAATTCAGTTGAGACGGTCAACGAGAGAATCGGCGAGGTCACAGAGAAAACCGTGATCTTCAAAGGAAGCCCTGACCGCCGCTTTCGCTTCATCGGTAAGGGAATGCACGAGGCGTTCGCATTCTTCCCTGCCGCAGGCAGTCATGTAGGTCGATTTCTCCTCGGCTTCGTCGGAGCCTATCGGCTTTCCGAGAAGCTCGGCGGTGCTTATGACGTCGAGCATATCGTCTCTTATCTGGAATGCATAGCCGAGAGCTTCACCGAAACGAGCCGCAGCGTCCAAAAGTTCAGGTGAGCCACCCGCCGCCGACACGCCCATTTTACAGGTTGCCGATATTAAAGCAACGGTCTTGCCCTTGTTTATCTCATTGAGCGCAGCAAGGTCGAGGCGCTTCTTTTCGCCGAGCATATCGAGGAACTGGCCGCCGCACATACCGTCCGCTCCGACTGCATTTGCAAGGATGGCGGCGCAGTCTGCCCTCGCATCGCCGGGCAGATCGGCGGAAAGTATCGTTGAAAACGCCGCAGCCTGCAAAGCGTCGCCCGCAAGGACCGCCGTGCATTCACCGTACACAACGTGGTTCGTGGGCTTTCCTCGCCGCAGATCGTCGTTATCCATGCACGGCAGATCGTCGTGAATGAGACTGTAGGTGTGCAGCATTTCGACCGCACAGGCGACGGGGAGAGCCTTAGAAACATCCCCTCCCGCAATGCGGCAGAACTCCAAAAGCAGGATGGGTCTTATGCGCTTACCTCCTGCGTTGAGACTGTAATCCATGGCGGAGAGCAGCCCGTCATATCCGACGCCCTTGGGCAGAAAGCTTGTACGAAGCTCTGCTTCAACCATGCTTCTGTATTCATCCAAAGTGAACTTTTTCATATTATTCATTGCTTTCAAACGGAAGCTCCACAGGCTCACCGTCCGAACCTTTCTTGAGCTTTACGACCTTCTGCTCCGCTTCGGAAAGCAGAGACTCGCAGTTTGCTATGAGTGCGGTACCCTCCTCAAACAGGCTGAGGGAATCGCTGAGCTTTGCGTCGCCCTTCTCGAGATGCTTTACGATCTCTCCGAGCCTCGCTATCGACTGCTCAAAATCGGGCTTTTTCTTATCCATTACAGTGTGCCTCCGTTTCCTCAACACGGCACTTTACGGTGCCGTCGTTTACGCAGAGATCAACTCTGCCGTTTATCTCAACATCGTTTATGCTGCGGATAAGCTCACCGCTTTTCTCGTTTGCGGCGATGCAGTACCCCCTGCCGAGTACCTTGAGCGGACTCATCGCATCCAGTGCGGCGGCAAGGCGCACAAAATCGTTGCGCTTAAGCTTCGTGACCCCGTCGGCAGCGGCGGTAAGACGGTCACGGATGTAGTCAAGCTCCATGCGCTTGGTGTCAACGTATGCCATCGGGTCGGTCATGACTTTCCGACTTTTGAGGTTATTCAACTCCGTACGGCAGCGGGTAAGCTGCTTTTTAAGCGCCTGACGGCTCCGTATATCAAGGTTTGACAGAAGCCCCTCGACGTCGGCACGGTCGGGAACTGCAAGCTCCGCTGCGTTTGAGGGAGTCGATGCCCTGACATCGGCAACATAGTCGGCGATCGTGACGTCCGGCTCATGTCCTACTGCGGAGATCACGGGAAGCTCGGAGTCGTATATCGCTCTTGCGACACGCTCGTCGTTAAACGCCCAAAGATCCTCAATGGAACCGCCGCCTCTGCCGGTGATTATAAGGTCTGCGACCTTGTACCTGTTGGCGTATCTTATAGCTCCGACTATCTCCGGCGGAGCTTCGACACCCTGAACACGCACGGGCAGAAGCACGACCTCGGTCATCGGCCAGCGGTGTCCGAGTATGCGTATCATGTCATGCACCGCAGCTCCGGCGGACGATGTGATTATCGCAATGCGTTTGGGAAACTGCGGCAGCTTTTTCTTATGAGCAGGGTCAAACAGACCTTCGGCGCTGAGCTTTGCCTTGAGCCGCTCGTATGCGACCTGAAGGTCGCCGATGCCCTCCGGCTGAAGATCGGTACAGTAGAGCTGATACGCTCCGTCTCTCGGATAGACCGAAATGCGTCCGAATGCAGTAACGCCCATGCCGCTTTCGGGACGAAAGCGGAGCTTTGAGGCGCTGCTTCTGAACATGACGCATTTGAGACTTGAATTCTGATCCTTCAGCGTGAAATAGTGATGCCCTGAGGGGTAGATCTTGTAGTTAGACAGCTCTCCCTTTATGCAGACATTGTTCAGGATCGGCGTTGCGTCAACAAGGCTTTTGATTATCTCGTTAAGCTCGGTAACGCTAAGAACTCTGTTCTCGTTCATTCTTCGCTCTCCGCAATGGGTGCCGCTTCTTCGCCGAATTCCCCACGCATGAAACCGCCGAGAACGCCGTTTACGAAGGCGACGGTCTCCGGCGTCATCGGATTTTTTATGGCTCTGTATACAGGCGGCGTCCTGATCGCAGCCTTTCCAAAGCTTTTCATGCTCGGAAGCCCGCTGCGCCGCCTCAAAGCATTCGGAAATGGCATTTTGAAAGCATTG